>Ga0190283_1000010_pt1 | contig 152110 bp, 126 predicted proteins | sample 48691801_MG_FD_161669 | JGI IMG/M metagenome (GOLD analysis project Ga0190283, IMG submission 161669) | Hydrothermal vent microbial mat bacterial communities from Southern Trench, Guaymas Basin, Mexico - 4869-18-0-1_MG | ecosystem: Environmental > Aquatic > Marine > Hydrothermal vents >...
TGAATATAGACTTCACGGAAAGGAACATCTCCCATAAATTTAAGCCCCATCATGATCATGCGGGCTACCCAAAAGAAAATAATGTCAAATCCAGTTACCAGAACACTGGTAGGATAAAAAGTTTTCAATCGTTCCGTTTGTGCCGGCCATCCTAACGTTGAAAAGGGCCATAATGCTGACGAAAACCACGTATCTAACACATCAGAATCAGGCTCTAATAGCATATCGGCTGGCAGGTGATATTTTTCTCGCACCTGTTCTTCAGAGTAGCCAACATATACTTGCCCCTTGTCGTCATACCAGGCTGGAATAGGATGCCCCCACCAAATTTGCCTGCTAATACACCAATCCTGAATATTCCGCATCCATTCAAAATAAGTTTTTTTCCAGTTATCCGGCACAAATTGAATTTGCCCCTCTTCCACCGCTTTAATGGCTGGTTCCGCCAAGGGCGCAATTTTCACAAACCATTGATCGGTCAATAACGGCTCAATGATCGCATGACTTCGATCACCCCGGGGTATCATTAATTTATGAGGCTTCACATCGACTAATAATCCCGCCGCTTCTAAATCAGATACAATTTTTTTACGCGCCTCAAAACGGTCCATGCCTTGATAGGCAATCGGTGCATTTTCATTTAGCTTGGCATCAACAGTGAAAATATTGATGAGGGGTAAATCATGGCGCTGCCCCACTATATAATCATTAAAATCATGAGCCGGTGTAATCTTCACGCACCCTGAGCCAAATTCAGGATCAACATATTCATCAGCAATCACCGGCAAAGTGCGTTCTGTGAGCGGTAATTTAACTTTTTTACCGATAAGTGCTTGATAACGTTCATCTTTTGGATGCACCGCAATGGCAGTATCGCCAAGCATCGTTTCCGGGCGCGTGGTGGCAACAATAACGGCACCATCACCTTCAACAAAAGGATAGCGTAAATGCCATAAAAACCCATTTTCTTCCTGAGATTGCACCTCTAAATCAGCCACCGCCGTATGTAAAACGGGATCCCAATTCACCAAGCGTTTACCACGATAAATCAAGCCCTCATCATACAATCGCACAAATACTTCACGCACCGCATGAGATAAACCTTCATCCATCGTAAAACGCTCATCGCTCCAATCTAAAGACGTACCCATCCTTCGCAATTGTCGCGTGATTTGTCCACCAGATTGTGCTTTCCATTCCCAGATTTTATCAATAAAGGCATCACGCCCTAAATCATGGCGCGTTTTACCTTCTTTCGCCAATTGCCGTTCAACAACCATTTGCGTTGCGATCCCTGCATGATCAGTTCCGGCTTGCCATAGCGTTTTATCGCCCATCATTCTTGAATAGCGCGTCAAAAGGTCCATCAGCGTATCTTGAAAAGCATGCCCCATGTGCAATGTACCGGTCACATTAGGCGGTGGGATCATGATACAATACGCTTTTTCTGAAGTACCCATGGGCGCAAAATAATCTTGCTTTTCCCAAAAATCATACCAATGTTGTTCAATCGCGTGTGGATTATAAGTTTTTTCCATATTGAGTTAATGTTTAGGTTATGTGATGATAAAAAGCTATAAATTATAACTAATTTATTAAAAATTCCCAAATTTGCTACGATAAATTTCTCGATGCGCTACCACTAATTGATTTTCCAATCCCAATATCTCATCAAATAACTTGAGTATATATTTATTGGGAAAAGCTTGTTTGCGGACCGATAACACATGCTTGATCGCCTCTTCAGGGCTTAATCCATGTTGACAAAGCACACCGCAAGCCACAGCTGTTGATCGTGAAATACCGGCATGGCAATGAACCAATAATTTATCGCTAGACACGAGCGACGTGGTAAATTCCAAAATATCCTGGATTTGCTCACTGGTTACCATTTTCATATTTTCCGTATCATAAGATAGTTCATTCCAAATTTCACTAGGCGTTATATCATTAAAATAGTAACGCCGTAGTTTTTGACCATGACTCGCGACGGGAATTTTTATAGACTCATAGCCCTCAATCCCAGGATCAAGTAAACTAATCGTATAAGTTGCCCACTTTCTTGATAAGCTGACAGCCTGATTTAAACTGGTAATCTTTAATTCAAACATAATATAAATGAAATGTAACTACTTAGCCTTAAATTGAATTAGGAACACAAACTAGAAACCCACCATTTTTCAACGATACTTAACCATAATATCGGATTTTAACATGAAAATCATTGACAAATTAAAAATCGAAAAAGAAGAAATATATAATTTATGGGATAAAACCCAAACATTTTCTGCCAACTTTCTGAAAGTTTTTTTAGCTTCTATATTTTTGGTTTTAGTCATCCATACAAGCTTGGAAATTTTTAACGATGATTTGGTTATTAAGCCATTTGAAACGCCATCCCAGCTTGCTAGGGAAAGTGGCTACACTGGCGTTGTAGTCGCTCGTCAATTACAAGACAAGATGGATGAAATTCGGGAAGAAATTCATAAAAGTTCATCCGGAGAAACGGTACAAGGATTTATAACTGCCCAATTTAGCGAATTACAAAAGCAACAAAAAATTGATATTCCTATTGTTGGACTATCTTTAAATACGATTGTTTATCAGTTTAGAAAAATGTTTGGCATGGAACAGCGTAGCATTACTGGAGATGTCGTGAAAAAAGATGAAAAATTTTATCTTACTCTTCGTATTACTGGCAAAACAGTCGTTAATCTTGAGCCTGACACGGATATAGATAAGCTTATTAATGAAGCAGCTAGAGAAGTTATAAAGAAACTTGAACCTTTGACTTTTGGTTTAAATTATTATTCCAATAATAAGCAAAAAGAGTTAAGCTCTCTGATAAATGAACTTAGACAAGTTGGACGTTTTCAAAGAACTAAATTGTCTCAGAAAGAAGAAGCAATTGCTTTAACCTTAGAAGGTTGTTTGTTAGCGATTCAAACAAAACCTAAACAGGCAATAGAAAAGTTTGTTGAAGCTGAAGAATTCAAATTATCTTCTGCCATCAAGAAAACCATTTTGCATATAAAAGGCAATGCTTTCAAAAGTCTTCAAGAATATGATAAAGCGATTTATTCGTATAAGAGAGCCTTAAAGTTTGATTCTAAACGTAGTGGTAACATTTATGTGCAATGGGCTATTGCCTTAATAGCAAAAGGAAAAGTCGAAAAAGCGGAACTTAAATTTGAAGAAGCAGCCAAAAAAGATTCTGATAATGCCTGGGTTTATACTGCATGGGGAGAACGATTGCTTGCCATAAAATTGAAAAAATATACCGAAGCTTATGACAAATTTGCAAAAGCTCAAGAAATAAATCCAAACTATGCTCTTAATTACGCTATTTGGGGAGATACTCTATTCGCTGATAAAAATTATCCTGAAGCAATTAAAAAATTTGAACGAGCAATAGAATTAGATTCTAACATACCGGCTTGGTTATATCTTAAATATGGACTGGCTTTATCTAAATTAGGTAAACATCAAAAAGCGGTTAAAAAATATGAACGAGCAATAAAATTAAATCCTAGAACTGCCTCAATGACATATTACCATTTAGGTAAAACTTTAATAGAATTAGAACAATATGAACAAGCTGTTGTTCAATTTCAAGATGCTATAAAATTTGGCAATTACCATGCTTGGAGTTATATCAAATTGGGATACGTTCTGTTGCTATTGCAAAAACCACAGGAAGCTTTAATTCAATGTAAAGCTGTTCTAAAACTATCAGATGCTAAGGATGATGATGCTAAGGCTGGTGCTTATGCGATTTGTGGATTGGCACAGCTTAAACTTAACCAACCTAAGAAAGCATTTGAAGATTGTGAGACTGCCCTGAGTTTGAACAAGAAAGAAGATTGGGCTAATTGGTGTTTAGGAGATATTTATATGTCGCGTAATGAACAAAAAAATGCGGTTAAGCAATATGAAGCGGCGGTAAACCTTAAACCAAAAGATTCCCTGTATCGGTATAAATATGGGCAAGCCCTTGCTAAATCTGGACAAAGTGAAAAAACCATTACTCAATATCAAAAGGTGATAGAAATTGATAAAGATAGTGAACTTTCTAAACAAGCCCAAATTGAAATTGAAAAATTAAAAAATAGTAGTAGCCAATTGCTTCAATAACATATAAGTCCCGAAGCATAAATTTCCATGTATTTTAATACTCGATGCTCAAGTGAACGTCGCAAATGGCAGTGTACAGTTGTCGAATAGTTATTTCAGGCATGTTCCTTATTTAGAAACCCGTTTTTCAAAAAACGGGATTTATTTTAACTCATAGATTTTGTGGATTTGGGAGACGGCGTTGCTTTTGCAATCACCTCTTCATAAAGATTCCACAAATTCGAGTATATCCAATTATAGCATTTCCCTTTAGAGATATGTAGCAAGCGTAGGGTGGGCAGTCATTGAAAAAAGTTAAGTTTGTTCCCGCGTTGAGCAATAGTAGGTCGGTTTGTTGGCAAGGCGCATGATTTTTGATCTTGAGCATGGGATTGGGATGGCTGAGGAATTTTTGGAATGGTAATCTAATTGTCATCGTAAGGGCAATTCTTTAAAAAATCTGATTTCTTTAACAAGTATGGGCGAACACACAGGTTCGCCCCTACGTCAAATATTTTATTTAGGAACCAAAATATGCAATATCCTTTAACCCAAAAAAGTTGTTGCGAAATAAAAACATTTGCTAAAGATTCTAACATAAGCTATGGAATGTGCATGAAATAACCTCGACAACTAAACCTGACAGGTTTGATTCAACATATCGAAAAATTATTTCAGGCACGTTCTATACTTAGTCTTTAACAAATAAGGTTTACTAAAGTGACTTTAAAAAGTATAAAAATACAAGCTAATTTATTTTTTTACCTAAAAATGGCAACTATTTTGTAAAATTACAATAATAACAATAGGTTATAAGATTTTGTCTTCACCTAACTAAAATGTCTTTTATCTCTTATTTTCAATAAGCTACAATCTAATTGCCATTTTTAGGTTTTATATGAAACTTGCTAAAATTAGAATAAACGCATAAAATAATTCTACTTTGTTACATTCAATTTCCGATGATTTTCTACGACATAAGTAGGTACGCATAAATATTTTAACATTTTTATTTTATGCTAAAGTATTGATTATTAACGGATTTTTAAAATAGAAAATGTTAAAAGACTTTTGTGTACCTACTTATATTCACCACAGGATAAAGTCTATGAAGCATTTATTAAGAGCCATTTTTACAACAATACTGTTTATTAGTGCAGCCCAAGCGTCACCAATCATCATGCAAAATGCTATTTTCACGCCTGTTCAGGCTAAAAACGCTATGGTGGTAACTGGTAATAAGATTGCTTCAGAAATTGGGCTACAAGTCTTAAGAAATGGTGGTAATGCAGTTGATGCTGCGGTTACCATTGGGTTTGTTATGAGCGTGACTTTTCCACAAGCTGGCAATCTGGGTGGAGGTGGATTTATGTTAATTCATCCTGCCAAAGACAAAACAGTCATTGCGATTGATTATCGGGAGAAAGCACCAGCTGCTGCCAGTCGAGATATGTTTCTTGATGCAAACGGCAAAGTTGATAAGCAGCTTAGTCGATTTAGCCATCTTTCCGCAGGTGTGCCGGGTACTGTGGCAGGTATGGCAATGGCATTGGAAAAATACGGCACCTTGTCACTGGCAGAAGCATTAGCACCAGCCATTAAGTTGGCAGAGGAAGGCTTTATTGTTAGTCGGGCTTTCAGTGAGAGTATGAAACGTGTTTTTAAGAAAGATGGGCTTATGGCTGAAAATCTAAAAAAGTTTCCAGCAAGTGCTGCTATGTTTCTTAAAGCAGATGGTCATTTTTATGAAGCTGGCGACCTGTTTGTGCAGAAAGACTTGGCTAAGACGCTGAAAATAATTGCCAAAGACGGTGTTAAAGGTTTTTATACAGGAGAGATTGCCGAGTTAATTGCCCAGGAGATGCAAAAACAGGGGGGGGTGATAACGATTAATGATTTAGCAAATTATCAGGCTAAAGAAAGAAAACCAATACAGGGTACTTATCGTGATCACGATATTTATTCCATGTCGCCCCCAAGTTCTGGTGGTACTCACATTGTCCAAATGTTGAATATTTTAGAAGATTATGATATTCAGAATAAGGGGCATAATACAGCTGCTACAATTCACTTGATGGCTGAAGCGATGAAGCGGGCTTATGCTGATCGGTCAGAATATCTAGGCGATACAGATTTTGTCTGTGTACCGTTTAAAGAATTAACTTCTAAAGATTATGCGACTCAATTACGTCGGCAAATTAATGAATCAAAAGCCGGTGAGAGCCAAGATATTCAACCGGGTAAACTGACTTCTGATGAATGTTCAATTAAGCCTGAGATTAATTCATGTCCAGCAACGGGTTATGAAAGTGAAGAGACGACTCATTACTCAGTAATTGATAAGGATGCTAATGCTGTTTCTAATACTTATTCTCTCAATTTTAGTTATGGTCCAAGTATCGTCATTGAGGGGACGGGTATGCTCATCAATAATACAATGGATGATTTTAGTGCCAGTCCGTGCGAACTGAATGCCTACGGATTACCAGGTGGTAATGCAAATGCGATTGAGCCGAATAAACGTCCTTTGAGTTCGATGTCGCCAACCATTGTATTAAAAAATGGCAAACCTTTCCTCATAACGGGTAGCCCGGGTGGCTCTAAAATTATTACGACCACATTGCAAGTGATTCTAAATGTGATTGATCACCAGATGAATATTCAAGAAGCTGTCAATGCTGTCAGAATTCATCACCAATGGCAACCCGATAAGCTTAAGTATGAAAAAGGCTTGAGCCTTGATACGATTAGATTATTGGAGGCTATGGGACACAACGTTGTGAAGGTAAAACGTGCCATGGGAGCCGCTTCTAGTATTTTGATTGATCGTGGATTTTATTATGGGGCTGGTGATCCTAGACGTTTTGGAGTCGCTTTAGGCTATTAACTTATTGAAATACAAGGTTTTCTTATTTTTTGGAGGGCGAAAACGCAGGTTCGCCCCTACAAGATTTGGCGTAAGGGCGAACTTAGGATAGTCTTATTTTTTTTTCTTATGATGTTGTATTAATCGTTGACGTTTTTTGTATTGGCTTGGTGTTAAGGTATTTTTGCGGTCCTTATAGGGATTATCACCTTGTTTAAATTCTATACGGATGGGTGTTCCTTCTAATGAGAAGGCTTCACGGAAGTAATTGATTAAATAGCGTTTATAAGCGTTGGGTAGCGCATTGACTTGATTGCCGTGAATCACAAAGATGGGTGGATTATGTCCCCCTTGATGGGCATAGCGTAATTTAACTCGTCTGCCATGGATTAAAGGGGGCGTATGCTTTGTAGCGGCTTTTTGTAAAACGTGATTTAAACGAGCGGTATTAATTTGCCGTGTCGCCGCTTGCCAAGCAATATTGACGGAACCTAATAAACTACCCACACCGCTACCATGCAGTGCTGAAATAAAATGAATCTTGGCAAAGTCAATGAAATGCAATTTTCGGCTTAAATGATAGCGTACTTGTTCACGCCAATTTTGTTCTAAGCCATCCCATTTATTGACGGCAATGACTAAAGCGCGTCCACTGTCAAGCACATAACCTAATAAATTCGCATCTTGATCAGTCATACCTTCGCGAGCATCTAATAATATGATGACAACATTTGCAGATTCCATTGCTTGTAAGGCTTTAATGACGCTGAATTTTTCAATGGTTTCAAACACTTTAGTACGTCGTCTGACACCTGCAGTGTCTATTAAGGTATATGATTGCCCTTCGCGTTCAAATGGAATAAAAATACTGTCGCGGGTTGTGCCTGGTTGATCAAACGTGATGACGCGCTCATAGCCTAATAGGCGATTAACCAGGGTAGATTTACCTACATTGGGACGACCAATAATAGCGATTTTGACACCGGTTTTGGTGGAGTCATCAGGCGTTTCGGGTTGCGAAAATACCGATAATACTGTTTCCATCAACGTATTAATGCCCTGTCGGTGTGAGGTAGAGATGCTGTAAAGATTGGAAAACCCTAAACGATGAAATTCAGCACTGACTAATTCACTGGATAAGCCCTCGGTTTTATTAATGACTAAGTGAATCGGGGTATTGAATTGGCGTAAACTTTGGGCTATATTTTCATCGACGGCAGTTAAGCTTGTCCGTCCATCGACTAAAAATAAGACACAATCGGATTCATCTATTGCTAACTGGGCTTGTTGAGTTATACGTTCAATAATGGTATCGCCTTTTTCGCCAAGTCCCCCTGTATCGACTACCCAATAATCACGCCCACCAACACTCCCCCGTCCAAATTGACGGTCACGAGTTAAGCCTGGTTGATCGGCTACTAGGGCGTCACGAGTTTGAGTTAACGCATTGAATAAGGTTGATTTGCCGACATTAGGACGACCTACGATAGCAATTGTGGGAAGCATTTTAGTTATATAATGATGAATGGTGAATGGTAAATTTAAAAATGGGTTACTAATATTGAACTAAAAAAATACGCTATATTAAAAAATAAGTCAACTCAAACTTTAAAAGAAATACGCTATATTAAAAAAATCGTATTTCTAACACGCTTTCAGAGTTAAGTTTATTTGCATCAGGAAATAAATTTGTTATAATAAGCATTTTAAACAATTAAACAATAGGAGCAGATTTTTATGGCAGAGTGGCGCAAATTAGCAAAGACAGCGATTCTGACTGATAATCGCATTGACACAAGTGAAGTCAATATACTACGTGACAATTTCTTTTCCGATGACAAAATTAATCAATCGGAACTTGATTTTTTACAAGAACTGCGTAGCGAATGCAAAAGTGCTGTCAAGGCATTTGACGAGCTTTTTATTGAAGCGGCTAAAAGCCACTTACTTGCTGACGGTGCGATTAGCAAATCCGAAGCTAAGTGGCTGAGTAAAGCGATTAAAGCTGATGGGCAAGTTGATGATCTTGAAAAACGCTTGTTAAAAGAACTTAAGGCTGAAGCTAAAGAAACCTCGCCTGAGTTTGATGAACTCTATGCTGAATGCATGAAATAATAATGCCAGCTATTCTTAACTCTTATTTTTATGATGGGAGTTCCCCCCTTTTGATAATTAGGGGGGATATAAAAATTAGCCATATAAAAAATATTAAAATTAAGCTTTCAATAGTAGGGAATATTATTTTCCGGCGGCGAGTCAAAAAATTCACCAGGGCATAAAATTGTTAGCGAATGACATAGGACGTGAAATATTTGTAAAACCTCGGTTCATCATGCTTAAATCTAAGCGCATTTGGTCAGTTGCAGCCGTCAAGACACGCATTGACTGATTCATATTTCGCATTGAGTCATCCATTACTGCAATTGATTTATCCATGTTCCCAATAGAATTATCCATACTTCCAATAGATATAGCCATGTGTCCCATCGACTTATCCATTTGTGTCATCATTGTATCCATGTGTACCATTGATCGCGTCATTTGAGCTATAGAACTATCCATCATACCAATATGTTGTAGCATAGGCTCCATTGTATCTAGTTTAATTGATATATCAGTTATGGTACTAGTCATAATTTGAACCTGCCCTGACATGATCGAAATGTGTTCTGATAAGGTAACGATACTATTCGTCATAGATTCCATGTGTTCTCCCATCTTATCGTCCATGCTATCTGCCATAGAGGACATATCACTAGTTAAACTATAAATCAGAAAAAAGCCATAGCCTGCTAGTAGCACAAAGGCAAACAGGGCTGGGTACACAATGATTTCCCAACGCCGCGCACTTTGCTGGAAGCTATTGACGAATTGTGCCATTTGACCACTTGGAATAGCTGCGCCACATTCCATCATTTGCGGCGTGGCTTGAACGTCTTGACTTACAGAGTTTGTTGTCATAATAAGATACTCAACATAAGGTTTAGGACTCGGTGCAAAATGATTAAATTAAAATCTCCCAAATCCTTTAACATTTTCAAGGAGTTAACAATACTATTTTTTCAAAGAATGTAACTATTCAGGCTAATCACAAGGGATTACCCCTACGTATGCCTATTGTTATAGGGGCAAGACTTTCGGATAGCCTGAGTCAAAATTATTTTGTAAGGGCAATCCCTTGTCATGAGTAGTTACCCCCCCCAAAATAATATTTTTATAAAAGTTAAACTCAATGTTCAAGTTAGAAATGGCTAATATACTAATATATCCCATAATACGTAATATGACCCTGGTTTTATTCTATCCTGAATTGACTGAAACTTTTCAAACCTAACGTAAATAGGGATATATTAGTATATTATAATAAACTAATTTAAATATAAAATTAAAAAAAATTTTTTTACATAGTGTCCAGAAGGAAACACTGAAAAAGCTAAAGCTTTGGATTCCAGCTGCCCATTGTTTGGAGTCATCAGCTTTTGGACACTATCTATATAAAATGAACTTTAAATGACATTAACTATATTTGATTATAAACTATTTTCTGTTTGAAAAAATTAGTTAAAAACTTTATAATTTCTATAATTTTTCATTTATAAATTATTATATTGGAACTATAGACGTTCATAAAAATAAATTCACAATGAGGGCGATAACAAAAGTTCACCCCTACAAAGAAAATGTCATGTAGGGGCAAACTGACGTGTCTGCACGAAGTGAAGTTATTTATCTGAAAGTCTATAGTCTAATAAACCTGAGTCTTTACATTATGATAACTTGGAAAAATGGATGGAAATAGAATCTTCTGAACCTCAAGATATTCGAGCGGCAATAGACGCTTTTATTCAAACAACCAGTCTGGAAGATGCCATCCAGGTGATAGAAAAACATCCTAGTTTACTTGAAGATCAAGCGGATCTTTTACTCAGTTCTATTATAATCAGTGCCCATAAAGAAGGCCATGAATTAACAGCACAGGCCCTTGATGAACGTCGAGATTTTATACGAAGTGTACGACAGGAACGGTCTTAATTGTGAATTTAATTTGTGCAAGAAATACTATTTTTTGAAAAAATGCTATTTCTGATGGCACATCAAGTTTTTCTAACTTACTATAGATGGAGTTATTAAGATGTTTCAAGGCAGTATGGTAGCACTGGTCACGCCTATGAATGAAGATGATAGTATAGATGAGACCAGTTTACGCCACTTAGTAGATTATCATATTGACAATCAGACTGATGGCATTGTCGCAGTGGGTACCACTGGTGAATCAGCAACCCTAAATCATAATGAACATTGTGAAGTGGTTCGTATTGTGGTTGAGCAAGTGGCTGGTCGTGTACCAGTGATCGCAGGAACCGGGTCTAATTCTACGGCAGAGGCGATTGACTACACCCGTTGTGCGGTTAAAGCGGGGGCTGATGCCTGTTTATTAGTGACACCCTATTATAATAAACCCACACAAGAGGGTTTATATCAGCATTATAAAAAGGTAGCTGAAACTGTTCCCGTTCCTCAATTGCTTTATAACGTGCCTGGGCGCACTGCTTGTGATATGTTGCCAGCAACAGTTAAACGTCTAGCAGAGATAGATAATATTATTGGTATTAAAGAGGCGGTAGGTGATGTCACGCGGATGCGTGAATTAGTGGCTTATGCCAGTGATCAGTTTGCGATTTACAGTGGTGACGATGCCACGGTGCTGGAATTAATTCGACATGGCGGAAAAGGTGCGATTTCCGTGACAGCTAACGTGGCACCCAGGGCTATGCATGATATGTTGAAGATGGCTCTTGCTGGTGATAGTCAAGGTGCAGAAAAAATTAACCAACGTTTAATGGGCCTCCATAAGAATTTATTTGTTGAGGCGAATCCTATCCCTGTTAAGTGGGCGGTGCATACCCTGGGATTAATTTCACCCGCTATCCGTTTACCACTGACTCCCTTATCCGAAAAATACCACGATGTGGTTAAACAAGCCATGCAGCAAGCACAAGTGCTTTAATAATTGTTTCACTGCGTCACTGATAACTGATAACTGTATGTTAATTAAAATCAAAACGCTAATATTATTATTATTGTTAATTTTCTTGTCAGGATGTGGTGCGGCTATCAGACATCTTGATTCCAGTTGGGTGGATGACAAAACGGTTTATGAAAAAAGTCAAGCACTGCCGCCTTTAGAAATTTCGTCTGAATTAAGCGAAAACTCGCAGACATAAGGAAACCGGCATACAGTTACGTGGCGGAACGGACTTTGCAACCCCGTCCGTCACGTTTTTTTCGTAAGTCTCAATCATGGCATCAAATGTTATAGACGGCACCCGTCCTGCAAAAAAAAATGTATCGGAACAGGCTATGTTACACCTTTTAAAAACAACCCTTTCGTGTTTGCTTATTATAGTAATAGGGGGATGTGGTACAACGTCAAGTTCGCAAGCGGAATACAAAAAAAGTACCACCGTGCCACCTCTTGAAGTTCCACCTGACTTAATTGGCTCAACCAGTATTGATGAACATAAGGTTATGCCAGATGTCAGTGAAAGCACCACTTTTTCTAATTACAGTCGTACACGAAGTCATGGGCTATCATCACAGTCTTCCAAAGTCAAAGTTTTACCCTTGTCAGAAACGGTGCAAATCAAACACGATGGTAATATTCGTTGGCTGCTATTACAAACTGAACCTGCGATATTTTGGCCCAAAGTTAAACAATTTTGGCTAAAAAATGGTTTTACCTTGAAGATTGAAAATGCTGCCATTGGGATTATGGAAACTGAATGGTCAGAAAATCGTGCTGATATTCCTCAAGAGGGTATCCGTAAATACTTAGGCAAGGCATTGAGTATGTTATATTCAGCACCTACCCGCGATAAATTTAGAGTTCGTTTAGAACGAGGTCATATCGCAGGTACAACTGAACTTTACATAACTCATCGGGGTGCTGAGGAAGTTGCTAGGGGTAATAATTTTACTTGGCAAAACCGTCCTTCAGAACCGGAACTAGAAGCTGAAATGCTTAATCGTCTTATGGTTTTTATCGGTGTAGAAAAAGAACAAGCTGAAACTTTACTTGCAAAGACTGAAAAGAAAGAACCTACTTCACGCGCTCATCTTATCCATAAAAAAGAAGGTCAAGTTGATTTAATGGTTCAGGAAGATTTTGCACGAACCTGGCGACGCACCGGGCTGGCTTTAGATCACCTTGGATTTACGCTGGAAGATCGTAATCGTTCAAGTGGTTTATATTTGATTCGCTACATTGATCCGGATAAAGAAAAAGGATTTTTTGCAAGAATTTTTGGCGGCAAGAAAGAAAAAGATAACCAAGTCTATCGTATCAATTTGCTTGATGAATCTTCTACAACGCGCATTGTTGTATTAAATAACCAAGGTAAAATTTCGTCCAACAAAACGGCTGAACGCATTTTAACCTTGCTACATGAGCAACTTAAATAATTGGGAATTGGAATAAAAGAAATACCATTTTTTGAAAAAATGGTATTTCTGGAATGCCTAAACCTAAAGGTTTGAACTCCAATTCCCCATTCCCAGATAGATAAGGTTAATTAAAAATGACTAATAATCAAATCAAGACTCCCAAAGGAAATATTCTGGTGGTTGATGACACGCCTGAAAATTTATATCTTTTAATTACTATGTTAAGTGAGCAAGGATATGAAGTTCGTTCTGCCAATAGTGGGGTCCAAGCACTATCTGCTGTGCGCTCAAATAGCCCTGATTTAATTTTACTTGACATTACGATGCCGGGAATGGATGGCTATGAAACTTGCAAATGTTTAAAAGCCAATGAACTAACACGGGACATTCCAATTATTTTTATTAGTGCATTAAACGAAACCTTTGGCAAAATAAAAGCGTTTTCCGTCGGTGGAGTGGACTACATTACGAAACCCTTTCAAGCAAAAGAAGTGCTGGTTCGCGTGGTGACACATATTAATTTGCGTCACGTACAAAAGCAACTTGAAGCAAAAAATGTCATACTGCAACAGGAAGTTGCCGAGCGTAAACGGGCAGAAGAAGCATTGCAAAAAACCCTGACAGAATTGCATTCCACGCAATTTCAACTCATTCAAGCAGAAAAGTTGGCTGCTTTAGGGCAATTGATTGCCGGCATTGCCCATGAAATCAACACGCCGTTGGGCGCGATCCGCGCCTCCATTGACAACATATTAGCTTCTTATAGGGATATGGTTGCTAGTTTGCCCCAACTAGCAGAATCTATTTTCACCCAGGCAAATCGTTTGAAGCTGTTTATGGGCTTGTTAGAAAAGGCTTCCACAATTAAAACCAATTTAACGTCTAAAGAAAAAAGAACGCTCAAGCGGCAACTCCGCCAAAAGTTATCTAGCGAACACATTGAAGGTGCCTCAACACTTGCCGATACTTTAATCTACATGAAAATAGGCGAATATCTTGAAGATTTATTACCTTGGTTAAAAGATAAGGAGGCTATTTCTATTGCCAAAACGGCTCGCAATTTTGTTTCTATACAAAACAACAGCAGTAATATCACTTTAGCAGTGGACAAAGCGTCAAAAGTGGTGTTCGCACTCCGAAAATTTGCTCATCACGATACCTCAGGTGAAAAAGCGGAACTAGATCTGATTGACAGTATTGAGACGGTGCTAACGCTTTATTATAACCAAATAAAACAGGGTACTGAAGTCATCAAGCAATATCAAAAGCTGCCACTTGTTTGGTGTTATACTGATGAAGTTCATCAGGTTTGGACCAATATTATTCACAATGCGCTTCAGGCAATGGACTATAAAGGGAAATTAACCTTAAAAACAGTTTATTCACAGGATCAAGTGATTATCAGTTTTACGGATACCGGTTGCGGTATACCGGAGAACATCAAAGAACGAATTTTTGAACCGTTTTTTACGACTAAAGGACGTGGTGAAGGGAGTGGCTTGGGGTTGGATATTGTCAAAAAAATTATAGACAAACATCATGGGAAAATAGAAATAGAAAGTGAAGTCGGAAAAGGGACGACTTTCCAGATATTTTTAAATGTTAAATAATTGGAAATTGGGAACGAAAAATTATTTCACGCATAAAAAATTATGATTTTAAAGAAATACAATTTATTCAAATAATAGTATTTCTAACATACATATTTGTTGTTTGATGGTCAATTTTTTTTATGAAATTAATCTTTAAAGAATTTGGCTCCCCGGGACGGACTCGAACCGCCGACAAGTTGGTTAACAGCCAACCGCTCTACCAACTGAGCTACCGAGGAAGGAATTAGAAGTGGCTTCAAATGATGTTAGTGAATATCATACTCGCTTTTTTGAAAAAGATCAACCCCTAAATCAAAAAAAATTAAATTATTTTTTATATCTGACTGTCAATTTCAAAATAAGTCTTTGTTTTTTAAGGAATAATATATTTTTTAAAATCTAAAAATATTTTTAAATAGCAAAAATTTCAATTGTTAATTATCAATTATTAATTGTTATTGCTAATTTATGAATGACAAATTAATTAATTTTGAGAAACCAAGTATCTTCAAAAAACTTGGTTTCTGAATTTTCACATTAAGCACTAAGAGCATTATGAAGTTTTTCCATTGCTTTTTTTAGATTTTCCATGCTCGTTGCAAAGGAAATTCGTGCATAACCCGGAAAACCAAAGGCGGAACCTGGGACTAAAGCCACACCGGCTTTTTCAATCAAAAATTCACTCAATTTGACATCCGTCTTGATGTTTAAACGCTCCATCGCTCCCTGCATACTTGGGAAAATGTAAAATGTACCTTGACTGGCTTGACATTCAACGCCGTTAATTTCCAATAAAGACTTTAATACAAAATCATGTCGTTCTTTAAAGGTAGTTACCATTTCTTCAATGAAAGACTGATCACCTTCCAGGGCGGCAAGGGCAGCATATTGGGAAATTGAAGCCGGATTAGAGGTACTTTGCGATTGAATGGTTTTCATTTTTTGTATCAGTTGCTCAGGTCCTGCAGCATAACCAATACGCCATCCTGTCATGGCATACGCCTTAGATACCCCATTCAGTACAAAGGTACGCTCATATAAATGGGAACACATATTAAGGATATTCTTAAAAGGTGTCCCTTCCCACAAGATATGTTCATACATATCATCAGTTGCCACTATGACTTTTGGGTAATTCTCCAAAACCGCACCTAATTCTGCTAATTCTGCCGGGGCATAATGTACCCCGGTTGGATTAGACGGACTATTTATAACAAATAGTTTGGTTTTTTCAGTCATTGCACCTTCTAATTGTTTAGGCGTAATTTTAAACCCTTGTTGGAGACCCGCACTGATGATCACCGGTTCTCCACCCGCTAACTTAACCATATCAGGGTAAGATACCCAATAAGGGGCAGGAATAATAACTTCATCCCCAGGATTGAGCAATGCTTGTGCCAAATTATAAAAGCTTTGTTTGCCACCACATGATACAAGCACTTGTTTCATACCATATTCAAGTTGATTATCACGGGCAAATTTTTCGATAATAGCCTGTTTTAATGCAGGAATACCATCTACAGGGGTATATTTAGTATGACCCTGGTTGAGTGCAGCTACAGCCGCTTGTTTAATATGGTGTGGCGTATCAAAATCGGGTTCACCCGCCCCTAAGCCAATAATATCATGCCCGGCAGCTCGCATTTCAGCAGCACGCGCCGTGACAGCTAAAGTTGGGGAGGGCTTAATAGCTTGAACCCGCCCCGCAATTTGTAAATTCACTATTGAGTTTCCCTTGTTAAAGAAATCCTATTTTTTTCAAAAATCTGATTTCTATATAGGTTTTAAATTAGCTTAAAGTTATACTTGAATTTATTTTACACTATAATGATTAAATGATTCAATTTCTTGATAACTGATAACTAAAAACTGATAACAGAAAGGACTATTGAAATATGATTGAACATTATGGTCAATGGGTGATCCGTTGGCGTTATTTTATTATTTTTACTACTTTGGTATTAGTAGTACTAACGATTTTTGGTTTACCACTCAAATTTGATACTGACTATCGGGTATTTTTTAGCAAAGAAAATCCGCAACTCATTGCTTTTGAGGAATTACAAGATACCTATACTAAAAATGATAACGTGTTATTTGTACTCGCACCTCAAGATGGGCAGGTATTTACACACGACACATTAGACGCGGTAGAATGGTTGACTAACGAAGCATGGCAGATTCCCTATTCCATCCGGGTTGATTCTATCAGCAATTTTCAACATACCTACGCCGAAGGGGATGATCTCACCGTTGAAGATTTGATTTTTGAGGCGAAGACGCTTTCCGAGGCGGAAATGGCACAAGCCAAGAACATTGCCCTTCTTGAACCCCTATTAGTGAATAGGCTGATTTCGCCAAAGGCGCATGTCACGGCAGTTAATATTACGGTCCAATTGCCGGGTAAAAATCCCGATCTGGAAGTACCTGAAGTCGTTGAATTTGTCCGTGATCTTAAGGAGCAGGTACACACTCGTCATCCTCATCTGACAGTTTATCTTACCGGTATTGTGATGATGAATAACTCTTTTCCAGAGGCTTCCAAATCAGACATGCAAAATCTTCTCCCGTTGATGTTTTTGATCATTATTGCTATGTTATGGTTGCTATTGCGGGGATTTTCCGGGGTGTTTAGCACCGTTTTAGTCGTTATATTTTCAGCTCTTTCAGCTTTAGGATTGGCGGGATTAATGGGTATTGCCTTGACGGGTCCTTCAAGTACGGCACCGGTGATGATTCTCACTTTAGCCATCGCTGATAGCGTACATTTTTTGGTGACGTTTCGGCACGAAATGTGGTATAATGGACGCGAAAAATGGGAAGCGATTGTGGAAAGTTTGCGGGTGAATTTAATGCCCATTTTTTTGACAAGTTTAACCACAGCAATTGGCTTTTTGAGTATGAATTTTGGCGATGTACCGCCCTTTCATGATTTAGGGAATATGGTTGCCATGGGAGTTACGATAGCCTTTATTTTATCCGTTACTTTTTTGCCCGCCATGATGGCAGTCTTGCCGGTACGCATAAAACCCCAAACCACTGAAACGGTTCACGCTATGGACCATTTAGGAGAATTTGTGGTGCGCCGACGCTTTATGTTAATGTGGGGTATGGCGGGTGTTATTGTGCTATTGATATCCTTCATTCCACGTAATGAGTTGAATGATGTTTTTGTAGAATACTTTGATGAGAGCTTTGCGTTCCGCCGTGCGACCGATTTCGTCACGGAGAATCTAACCGGTTTGTATGATATACATTATTCATTAGGGGCAGGTGAATCGGAAGGAATTAGTGAGCCCATTTTTTTACAAAAGGTGGATGCCTTTACGAATTGGTATCGCAGCCAACCTGAGGTGATTTATGTCAGTACGATCACGGATACTTTTAAGCGCTTGAATAAAAACATGCACGGCGATGATCCTGCTTATTACCGCTTACCAGAGCAACGTGATTTGGCAGCGCAGTATTTATTGCTCTATGAAATGTCTTTACCTTATGGTTTAGATCTCAATAATCAGATTAATGTTGATAAATCAGCCACTCGGGTTATGGTTATTATGGAAACATTATCTACTAATGAGGTGCTGGCATTAGAAGAACGCGCTCAACAATGGCTTAAAAAAAATGGTTTGCCAAGTATGCAAGTCCCCGGTGCGAGTACAGCCATTATGTTTGCTAATATTGGTGCGCGTAATATTCAGAACATGTTAATGGGTGCCGCACTGGCATTGGTATTGATCTCTGCCCTGCTTATTTTTGCGCTGCGCTCATTAAAATTTGGCTTAATTAGCCTTATTCCAAATCTAGTACCGACAGGAATGGCTTTTGGCTTATGGGGGCTATTAGTTGGGCAAGTGGGTATGGGCTTATCAGTCGTTGCTGGATTAACCATTGGTATCGTGGTTGATGATACAATTCACTATTTAAGTAAATACCTACGCGCTCGCAACGAAAAGGGACTGGCACCGCCAGATGCGGTGCGTTATGCTTTTCGTAGCGTTGGTTTAGCTTTGTGGGTGACATCGCTTGTTCTGGTAGTAGGCTTTGCCATTTTGTCGTTATCCCATTTTTATCTTAATTCCACTATGGGTATCATGACTGCAGTGACTATCGCCTTCGCTTTGATGGTTGATTTTCTATTTTTACCCCCTTTATTAATGAAACTTGAGGAGAAAAATGTATGAAGCGATTATGCTTATTGACTTTATTGACTTTGCTACCATTGGTAGCCAACACAGCAACCGTTGTGTCCGAAGAAGAAGGTGTCCAGGCGATTACCGATGCTAAAACGCCAGATGCAAAGGGCTTGGCGATTGCAGAGATGGCAGATTACCGTAACACGGGTTGGCAGGATTCGGAAGCGAAGCTGCTGATGATCTTGCGTAACCGCAGTGGTGATGAAAGTCAACGCAAGATGCGAACCAAAACGCTGGAAGTGATCGGCGATGGTGATAAATCCATGTCTATCTTTGACACGCCCCGTGATATTAAGGGGACAGCGATGCTGACTTGGTCACATGCGCTTTTGCCTGATGATCAATGGCTTTATCTACCGGCCCTCAAGCGGATCAAACGGATTTCTTCAAGAAACAAATCTGGACCCTTTATGGGCAGTGAGTTTGCTTATGAAGATCTCGCTTCGCAGGAAGTGGAAAAGTACACCTATACCTATTTGCGAGATGAAATTCTCAATGGTATAGACTGCTACGTGCTGGAACGCCGTCCTGCCTACAAGTATTCTGGCTATACTTTCCAAGTAGGCTGGATCGATAAAGCACATTTCAATCCGCAAAAAACCGTTTATTATGATCGCAAGAACGCGCTCTTGAAAACGTTGACTTTTATTGGATACAAATCATACGTTGTCAATGGCAAAACTTTTTGGCGTGTCGATGAGATGTTTATGAAAAACCATCAAACAGGCAAAAATACCACGCTCAACTTTAAACAGTATCAATTTGGCAAGGGCTTAACGGATCGGGATTTTGATAAGAATACTCTGAAACGGGTACGGTGAATAATTTTAACGATATATAGACGTTCAGATAATGACGTAGGGGCGAACATTCGTTATCGCCCTACAAGAATAACATACATACTGTATGGAAAATATGCTTGTCTGCCCTTTATAAACCTGACAGGTTTTTGAAAATTATTTACCTGCCATCCTTTTAAAGTTAGCAATTACAACGTTCAATAATAGGAAGAATTATGATTAATAGTATTAGGCAACAAGCTATTGTAGGAAAGGGGGACGGTTTGAAGTTTTATTTTCACAATTGCCAATCGGCGCAATCGTAGAAATTATCATATTAATTAAACCAACCTCACCAAAACAACATCTTTTAAAACCCAATGATGACAAAGAATGGCTCAAATCTGTTAAACCGGTTAACGTCGGTTTTCCTATCACTGAGGAATGGCTTGAACTGGCTAAATGTGAGGGGCGTGAATAATGATTCCTGTGGATGCCAATATAATCAGTATTTTGTTTACAATCTGAGAAAATTATAATATGATAAAAGATACCTGACTTGATACATTATTAGAATTGAGCGGAATAGAATATTGGCTAGATGAGAATTATTGGGTTAAGTTTGAAGCTTATGAAGTTGGTGAGTAAAAATGAATCGTAAAATCCTTAAAATTGGAATTATGTCGAAACCTAAATTTCAAGCCTATACCATTGCCATTGCGAAAGGAAAATATAAACCCAAACCCGATGAGCCGAAAATTTGGTTTGCTTCAATGAAAACGTTAGCACAAGTATTAAGTGATGAAAATCAAGCCTTGCTTGAGATTATCGACAAAACGCAACCCAATTCCATTGACGAATTAGCTGAAACAACGGGTAAAAAATCTAACCATCTATCTCAAAGTTTAAAAACAATGGAACATTATGGGATTATCGAATTAGTCAAAACGAGCAAAGCTGTTCGTCCCATCGTTAGAACGACTGATTTTCAAATTGAATGTGGACTTTTTTCGCGTCAACTCCAGTGACCGGTTAGCCATTTCGAGTAAATACTTTTATATATATACTGAGCGTACTTGAAATCTGTGAAAATTTATTCATTCCGAAATCCTATTTTTGAAAAAAATCTGATTTCTATACTGATCAACATTTTCACAGATTTGGTTTCCGTTCATTATACAACGAATTTTGGTGCTAAACTTCGTTTATTTTATTTTTGCTTTAACAAAATTGTAAATCCGGCTTGCTCAAAATGATGATCGGTCGTAAAGATTTCATAAATCCCCATATCCTTCGCTAATATGATACTGGTGCAATCAACCAATCCCCATTCTTTATCTGCCACTTTTTTATACAATTCAAATCCTTTTTTAAGAATAACATCATCTATGTCAATGTAATTCCATTTATTTGATTGTCTGATTGCTTCAATAAATTTTATGGCAATCGGCTTTAAAGTGACTGAACTAAAGGCATTCCCGAATTCAAGCAAAACCGCACTTGTCGTGACCAGGTGTCTATTTGTTTGCTTTAATTCTTCTCTTATTCTGATAGCTGGCAAATGAAAAGCGTCACGTTTATTGCCGAGAGCAATTAATGCTGAAGTATCAACAAATATGGGTTTCATTATTTTTTAGGTGTTCCGTACAAATAATAATCGTGATTTTGGGCAAAATCTTTAATACCGGTATCAATTGAAATTTTTTCAATGTCAAGGTTATCCCAGGGATCTGGTTCTGCGGGTAATGCTGTTTTAATTTCAAAAGACACGTTTTCCTTGATAAAAATTTGCTCTATTCTTTCAATCAACGGAAAAATTTTTTCGCTAGACCAAATATTAGGTAAATCTATTGTGAGTTGCATTTTCTTACCTTCATATACACGATTTTTTTTAATCGTATTTCTAAAACGTTTGACACTTGCTGCTTGTATAAAGAAGAAATACGATTTTTTCAAAAATCGTATTTCTAAAATGCGACTAAACATTACCTGCAATTTTCTTAGTAATCACCCATTGTTGGGCAATCGACAAAACATTATTAACTGTCCAATATAATACTAATCCAGATGGGAAAAATGCAAAAAACACCGTAAATATAATTGGTAAAGCCAGCATCATTTTTTGCTGTATTGGATCGATTGGGGCGGGATTAAGGTGGTGTTGGACTAACATGGTTGCACCCATGATTAGCGGCAGCACAAAAAAGGGATCGGGGCTTGATAAATCATTGAGCCAGAAAATAAAACTCGCTTGCCGTAATTCAACACTTTCCAATAGCACCCAGTAAAGGGCAATAAACACCGGAATTTGAACAACAATCGGTAAACATCCTCCTAATGGATTAATTTTTTCCTTCTTATAAAGGTCCATCATGGCTTGATTAAGGCGAGCTTTATCATCACCATAACGTTCTTTAATTGATACAAGACGTGGCTGTAAGCGGCGCATGTTTGCCATAGATTTATAACTGGCAGCTGACAATTGGAAAAAGGCTAACTTAATCAATATCGTTAAAATGATAATTGCCCAGCCCCAGTTGCCAACCCATTCATGAATCATGTCTAACATCCAAAACAAGGGTTGAGAGATAAACCATAGCCAGCCATAATCCACGGTTAAATCAAGTCCAGTGGCAATGTCTCCCAGTTCATTTTGTAATTTAGGTCCCGCAAACAAGCTGATGTTAAATTCCTTAATATTATGGGGTGCAACTGTTTGTGCTGGTCCATAAAGCCCTAATACATGGCGATTACCTAGCGGGAGCATTTTAGTATAATAAGTATAATTTTGCTCACGCTCTGGTATCCAAGCACCGACAAAATAATGCTGAAGCATAGCAATCCAACCATTGGGCCAAGCGGGGCGATGTTCATTATTGAAACTATTGTCCTGTATATCATCGAAAGAAATTTTTTCGTAACGTTGTGCCGGGCTGGAAATAGCACCGCCCATATAGGTATATAGAAAACGAGAATTTCCCAAATCCGCTAAAGTGCGTTGAAATTGTCCATATAACCTACCTTGCCATGGTTGGTTGGAGTCATTTTTGACCACATATTTCACGTCAATCACATAGCTGCCAGGCAAGAAAGTATAAATCTTGCTGACCGATATGCCCTTATCATTTTGCCAATGCAATTTAACCTTTAAATCAGGGCTATTATCTTGGAGACGATAATTTGTTTGTTCGCTTTGATAAACCGCTTGATGGGTAGGTGCCGATTCCTTAGGCAGCAAACCGGATTGTGCCACGAATAAGTTTGGCAATTCATCATTCATCAAACTGAAGGGATTATCCGGTATTTTTGCATCAACCGGGTATTTCAGCAAACTAACTCGCCGCACATCGCCACCTGTCGTATCAATTTCCAGTTTCAGCACATCCGTTTCAACGTAGATACGCGAGTCGCTAGACAACAAATGTTGAGTTTGCGCGCCTGGCAAGTCAACGGATCCGACTTCCGAGAGTTGCGGTAATTCAGATTCTAAATCGGAATCCGATGAAGGTGAAACAGCCCTGGGCATATCAGAAGTGGATGTACTAGCCACGCTAGGTTGCTTGCTACCATAATCTTCCTGCCAAGCCTGGTACATCATTAACAAAATAAAAATCAAAGTAAAAATCAAAATGAGTCTAAAATTATCCATGTTTATTTTCTTTGTGCGGTTTATCTAATTTCCTGGGTTCCGGTACCGGGTCAAATCCACCGGGATGCCAGGGGTGACAACGGAGTATTCGTTTAATACCTAATCCGATGCCATATAAAGCTCCGTGAGTTTTGATGGCAATCAGTGTATATTCAGAACAACTTGGATAGAATCGACAATGCGGGCCTAACCAGGGACTGATAACCAACTGATAGCCCCGTATTAACAAAATGAAAAATTTTTGCATCGACGTAATAACTTATAACAACAAACCTGACAGGTTTTAAAAACCTGTCAGGCATAAAATAAAAATCATGACCGTTTTAAGTTAAGCCAATGCCTGGCTAATGAATTTAATAAGGTATGATTATTGACTTGTTCAACCCCATTTTTTGTCAAAACGACATAATCTAACCCTGGTAAAGACGAGTGATGATGGCGAAAACTTTCACGGATTAAGCGTTTAATACGATTTCTTTCTACGGCACGCTTAACCCGTTTTTTGGCAATAGCCAATCCTAAGCGAGCGAAATTTCGTTCATTTTTCCTGGCTAATACCGTAAAATAAGAGTCACTTGATTTACCAGGTTGCTCAAAAACTAATTGGTAATCTTGAGCTTTTACTAAACGGTGTTGTCGCGTGAATGGGTACATGTCTATTTAAGCACTAAGGTTTTTACGCCCTTTAGCACGTCGCGCATTAATAATAGCCCGCCCACTTTTTGTACTCATACGGGCGCGAAAGCCATGACGACGTTTACGTATAATTCGACTGGGTTGGAAAGTTCTTTTCATAATAATATCCTATTTAAGCTAAAAAATATAATATTCTATTTTTTTGTTTAATAATTTGTCAAGTTATTTTTGATTAATAGACATTATACCGATTTAATGTAATCCATTGATTTACCTAATATGCCAAGGGCAACCACAAGATTGCCCCTACAATAAAATATTTGACGTAGTGGCAAACCTTTAGTGTTCGCCCTGCAAAAATATTTATCTCAAAAAATATAGATATTTGAGTCAATCTATTGTATAATAATTATTTTACCATATCAAAATAATTATCAATATGTACTTTGAAATTTCTAGAAAAAAATTATTAACCCCCTTAAAAATGATTATTGGGGTGGTTGAACAGCGGCAAACTTTGCCCATTTTGGCTAATACCTTGACTTGTGTCAAAGATAATACCCTACATTTAACGGCTACTGATGCTGAGGTAGAAATTGCATGTCGTTTGCCCTTAGAATCAGGCGGTGGCTTAAACACTGATAATGATGGGGAAATAACGATACCGGCACGTAAATTTTTCGATATTTGCAAATCATTGCCCGATGGTGCTATGATTCAAATTGATACCACGGATGAAAATCAGGCCGTACTCAAAGCCGGCAAAAGTAAATTCAAATTACAAACGTTGCCAGCTGAAGATTTTCCAAACACGCCTAAATTGACTGAACCGACTGAATTTCAGATTTCTCAGCACCATTTAAAGAATTTACTTTATAAAACTTCGTTTTGTATTGCTGTTAATGATGTGCGGTATTATTTAACAGGATTATTATTGGAAATTGGTGAAGGAAAAATTTCCTTAGTTGGAACAGATGGTCATAGAATGGCGGTGGCACAACATGACTTTGAAAGTGAGCAAGAAGCTAAAGTGATTATCCCCCGCAAAGCGGTGCTGGAATTGTCAAAATTGCTGACTGATGATGATGATGCGAACATCAAAGTGACATTTGATGATAACCATATTCGATTTGAGTTAAGTCATGAATTAATCATCACCTCAAAACTCATTGATGGTCAATTTCCTGATTGGCAAACGGTTCTACCGGCTAACCCTGATAAAATGGTAGTGGGTGAAACGGCTTCATTGAAACATTCATTGACTCGCGCTTCCATACTTTCCAATGAAAAGTATAAGGGAGTTCGGCTGGCAGTCACATCTAATCTACTAACTATCAGTGCCAAAAATGCCTATCAAGAAGAGGCGGAAGAAATTGTAGAAGTTGAGTACGAGGGTGAAGAGCTGGAAATTGGTTTTAATGGCATTTATCTTCTTGATGCGCTCAATGTTATTTCTACCAAAATGACACAATTAGCCCTTTCAGATTCTAACAGTTCATGCTTGATTACTGAAGAAGATAACGAAGATTGTAAATTTATTGTTATGCCGATGCGTCTTTAATTTAATGGTTAATGGGAAAACTTATCCGTTAATGCAAAAATAAATCCGAGTTTTTGAAAAAATCGGATTTCCTTTCGAGTTAAGAATCGTTGCCAGACCTGCCAGGTTTTAAAAACCTGGCAGGTCTTTACCCAATAATATTTTTTGTACACTATCCCGTTAATCATTAACCATTAACACTGATAATATGATTCTAAAAAAAATCAATCTATCCGTGATTGAGGATAAACCCTCTAAAATACCTGAAGAGGTTGAACGCATAGGTATAGATGCTTTGCAAATTTTTTGGCAAACTTCACAAGATATTGCCCAAAACGAAATTGATACAATTAAAAAACGCTATCAACAATATGAAGCTGAAATTTTACAACAGCTTCAGGCAGCTATAAAAAAAGCGGAACAAACCAGTCAAAAGCTTGCTGCAGCTAATGCGGCTATTGAAATTTTAACGAGGGAAAATAAATCATTACAGGTTGACATTAACCACAAAAATGATGCTCTTAAAAATGCAGCCGTTCAAAAAAATATTTTTGAAGAAACGATTGCTGAACAAGAACATGAAGTCAAGCATTTGACTGAAGATGTTGGACGATCTAGTGAAAGTGCTGAGAATTTGAAAAGACGTTTGTATGAAGTTAATCGTCAGCTAGAACAAGAAAGCGCAATGCTTAAAGAGTCTCGTGAAGATGCGGCTGTTAACTTACGTACTTCTGAGCGTATAGATAAAGATCTCAAAGTGGCAATAAAAGAAAGTAAAAATGTTTGGGAAAAACTTAAAGATGAGCAAAGGCGGGCTTCTATTGCAGAATCTGTCGTTCATGAAAAAGTTGAAGCCACTAAAAAATCTGAAGCTTCTATTAAGCTGCTAAAACAAGAAAAGCATGAGCTAAGAGAAATTTTGGATGCTGAAATCAAAGCTCGTATTGAAATGGAAAAGAGGGTTGTTGCTGTTACGGCGCGTGCTGACTCTCAGGAGGCAGGGTATAAAGAAATAAAGACTAAACAGGATAAAGACTTAGAAGTCGCTAGAAGTGAGGTGACATCTCTTAGAAATCGCACGATTAAAGCGGAAAGTGCGCTTGAGCGTGAAAGAAAAGCTCTGGAACGTTTGGAAACGAAGTTGATTGCGGCTTCTAAGGCAACTATTTTAAGTTAGGTAACTCGCAAAGGGCAACCACAAAGGATTGCCCCTGTTGGATCAATTTCAACATTTCAGGCATTTCCTACTTTGAAGCAGCGACCACTTTGGCTTTGCGTATCTCCATTTTACCTACCTTGATAAGCTGAACAATTGGAATGCCTGAAGGGCAGGAAAAAGTACATGCCCCACATTCGACACAATCCATTGCATAATATTCAGCCATTTCTTCATATTCACTGACTTTTGCAAGCCGCGCCAGGCGCGACGGGTTCAGAAAATGAGGGCAAGCTTCGACACAACGACCACAATGAATGCAAGGATATTCTTTAGGTTTACTGGTTTGTGCTGCGGTGAAGGCGAGAATGCCGGAACTCCCTTTTAATATGGGCACATCAAGGCTGGCAATGGGGGTTCCCATCATAGGACCGCCCATGATGACTTCGCGAGTGGTTTGTTTTAAACCACCACAAAATCGTAATACTTCACGCACAGGCGTACCCAATGGGACAATCAGATTAGCGGGATGTTCAACACCAGGACCTGAAACGGTGACAATACGTTCAATCAGTGGCATCCCCGTTTCAAAATAATCAGCAATGGCTACAATGGTACCGACATTATTGACGGTCACACCGATATCACGCGGTAATTGACCTGTTGGGACTTCTACGCCGAATATGGATTGAATCAGCATTTTTTCAGCCCCCTGGGGATATTTTACCCGCAAGGGGATAATATCAATGTGTTGATATTGCTGATGTTTAACCTGTTTTTGTAAAATATCAATGGCATCGGCTTTATTCATTTCTACGCCGATTGTTGCCTGTTCAGCTCCCAGTTTTTGTCGTACCATTTCTACACCTTGTAGTACGGTATCGGGGCGTTCTAACATCAGTCGATGATCATTGGTGAGATAGGGTTCACATTCTGCACCATTGATCACTAAATGTTTGATGTGTAAACCATCAGGCAAGACATATTTGACATGGCTTGGAAAAGCGGCTCCCCCCATACCGACAATCCCTGCTTGCTGAACATGCTTGACAAATTCATCCTGGGATAGGGATGACCAATTAATTGAGGCTTTAGGTTCAAGACGCTGAGTGGCATAAGGATCGGCTTCAATTTCTATGACGGCTTGCAGTTTTTCCCCAGGATAACGACGTGGTTCAATGGCTCGCACCCAACCCGTTACGGGACTGTGTAAGGCGGTGGATACAAAGGCACCTGGTTCGGCAATCAGTTGTCCACGTTGTACACGTTCTCCAACTTTAACAATGGATTTGGCAGGTGCACCTAAGTGTTGCCCTAATGGTAAAATATATTGATTGACAAAAGGTACGCGCTGAATCGGCAAATGAACAGTTTGTTCAGTCAATTCGTCGGGATGAATACCATGTGCAAAACGTCGTTTGAAAGCTGGTAAAGGGTTCATATTTTTTTTAATTGTGAATTGTTGATTGTTAATGACTAACCTGTATTGAGATAAACTTTGAATAAATTTATTTCAAGGCTAATAAATTTTAATAAAAAATAGTTACCACAGGTTCCGCCTGTGGTAACTCACGTAAAAATACAAAACGGAAAATTATTTCATTTTCGAGGTTTTAGTTTTTTGAAAAAAAACTAAAACCTCGAAACCATTCCTAAGCGTGAATCATCCGCCCATCAACACCCAGGGCAGCTTCATGTATTGCTTCAGAAAGAGTGGGGTGCGCGTGAATAGTTCTCGCTAAATCTTCAGCGCTGGATTTTAACTCTATAGCAAGCACCGCTTCCGCAATCAATTCGGATGCAGAAGTACCCAAAATGTGTATGCCTAATAGGCGATCTGTTTGGGCTTCTGCAATAATGCGAACCATACCGCTTGTATCACCATAAGCTCTTGCCCTACCACTTGCCATAAACGGAAATTGACCGACTTTGTACTCAATACCAGCGGCTTTGAGTTGTTCCTCAGTTTTGCCGACCCATGCGATTTCTGGCCTGGTATAAATAACATAAGGTACTGTTTCATAAGACATTTTACTAAGTTGGCCGGCTAAATGCTCTGCAACCATAACACCTTCTTCAGAGCCTTTATGTGCTAACATGGGACCACCAATGACATCTCCGATGGCATAAATGCCGGGTATTGTCGTTTCACGGTGTTCTTTGACTTGAATAAAACCACGAGCATTGATTTCGATACCTATTTCAGCCGCTCCTAAACCCTCTGTATTCGGTTTACGTCCCACCGCGACGATTAGTTTATCTACGATAAGCTTTTGTTCAGCTTTTTTATCTTGGTAAGTGACGGTGATTTCATCATTAGCAATCGTTGTTGAAGTGACATTAGCCCCTAAATGGATATTCAATCCTTGTTTTTTCATTTCACGCTGAGCGGCGGTTGCTATTTTGCGATCTGCGGTAGCGAGAAAATCGGGTAATGCTTCCAAAATAGTCACTTGACTACCTAAGCGATTCCATACGCTGCCCAATTCTAAACCAATGGCTCCTGCACCTATTACACCCAGGCGTTTAGGTTGACTTTCAAAGGCTAGGGCACCTGCGGAATCAACTATCCATTTATCATCCGTGGGCGCAATCGGTATTTGAACCGGTACTGAGCCGGTGGCGATGATAATATTATCAGCCGTGAGGGTTTTTTTATGACCATCTAGGGCAGTGATTTCCACTTGTTTATCAGTGCTTAAACGGGCGGTGCCTTGAAACGAGATAATTTTGTTCTTTTTAAATAAAATGGCAATGCCTTGGGTAAGTATTTTAATGATCTTGTTCTTACGTGCCTGCATGGCTGCAATATCAATATTTAAGTTTTCGCATTGGATGCCATGAGCTACGGCTTGTGTTTGCATAAATTCATAGTGATGGGAAGAATCCAGCAGTGCTTTAGAGGGGATACAACCTACATTAAGGCAAGTTCCACCTAAAGAGGGTTTACCCGCCGGATTGCTCCATTTATCAATACACGCTGTTTTCATACCCAGTTGAGCGCACCGAATAGCAGTCGCATAACCGGCAGGACCTGCACCTATTACGATCACATTATAATCAGCCATAGTTTTTTTAAGACGATTGAAATTAAAAAGGGAGAAGTCTATTAATAGCACCCTTGGGATAAATCCCAAAGCTTAAAAACTTGAACATCAAGTTATATATCAATATATCATTAAAAATTTATATCAGTTATTAATTATTAACATAATTGGCAATTTTCTTTTTTCCGTTTATACTCGATCAAGTTAAATTTTAAAAAACTCATCCCTTAATGTCAAAATCTCACTTAAAGGAAATTTTACTATGAAACCACCAGTACGTGTTGCTATCACCGGATGCGCAGGTCAAATCACCTATTCTTTAATATTTCGTATTGCATCTGGTGAAATGCTAGGTCCTGATCAGCCAGTCATTCTGCATACGCTGGAAATACCAGCCGCTTTAGAAGCCTTAAAAGGTGTCATCATGGAACTTGATGATTGTGCCTATCCGCTTTTGCAAGATGTCATGATGACAGACGATCCCAACTTAGCCTTTTCCGAGGTTGATTATGCTTTACTGGTTGGTGCCGTCCCTCGGGGTCCTGGGATGGAAAGAAGCGATTTGCTTAAAGTCAACAGTGAGATTTTCACGGTTCAGGGTAAAGCACTGAATGACCATGCTGCCCGTGATGTTAAAGTATTGGTTGTTGGTAATCCTGCCAATACCAATGCCTATATTGCCATGCATTCAGCCCCTGACTTGGCATCCAAACAATTTACGGCTATGACGCGCCTTGATCATCACCGTGCGGTCAGCCAATTAGCAGCCAAAACGGGAGTCTATGTCACAGCTATCAAAAATATGGTGGTGTGGGGCAACCATTCTGCTACCCAATACCCTGATGTGAGTCATGCACTTGTCAATGGTCAACCCGCTAAATCTCTTGTCGATCAAGATTGGATTGTGAATGATTTTATTCCTTCAGTGCAACAACGGGGTGCTGCGGTTATTAAGGCACGGGGCAAATCCAGTGCCGCTTCTGCGGCTTTTGCAATCCTTTCGCATGTGCGTGATTGGGCGATGGGAAGCGATGACTGGGTTAGCATGGTTATTCCTAGCGATGGTAGTTATGGCATTCCTGAAGGCTTGATGTATTCTTTCCCTGTGACGATTAAAGATGGGGAAATTTCAATCGTGCAAGGATTAGAAATTGATGAATTTAGCCGAGCTCGTATTTTAGCTAGTCAACGTGAACTAGAACAGGAACGCGATGCCATTGCGGATTTATTAAAATAATGCTTAATGTAAGGGCTACCCTTTAGTTAGTGTTCGCCTTTGATATTTTTATCTTTGTACAGGGCGTTTTGCAAGCGTTTTTGGATGAACACTAAGGAACGTGCCTGAAATAACTAGTACGACGCGCCGCTAATATATCGGATAATAATTGTACCAACCCTCTTGATTGGTGGTGAGATGAATAATCTTCTGAATTGACGGCGCGTCGTACTAGGAGGTTATCCGAAATTAGAGCCACAGCTTATTCCAGCACTCAAGTTCAAACGATTTATCCCTGTTTATATACAATCCTTGTAGTTATTGTTGTCAGATTAAAAACTTGATCATCGAAACAAAAGGGCATCTATGTCAAAAATCACCATTTTTCTTGCCTCGTCTGAAGAATTGGAGTCAGAACGACGGGTATTTGAAAATTTTATTTACCAGCGATGTCAATCTTTATACCAGGATGGTAAGTTTATTGAGGTTATCGCCTGGGAAAATAATATCAGTAATGCAATGTCGCAAACGCGCTTGCAAGATAAGTATAATGAGGCGATTATCGCCAAGCCAAATTGTAACTACTCAGCCTTAAATTGAGTACAACGGATTTTTTTTATCATCCTCAAATAACAATCTGTTAATTGATCGCAGCTTTACGAAAAACTCTCGTAACTCTCGTTCCCACGCGCTGGCGTGGGAATATCTTAGCGACGCGCCAGCGTCGTGGTTAGCAAAAAAATCCTTTTTTATATACAATCCTTGTAGTTATTGTTGTTAGATTAAAAACTTGATCATCGAAACAAAAGGAGTTAAAAACGGCAACTTGATTTCTATCTAAATCTATGCAAAACTATTCAAATGAATAGATTATATAGCTTATGTCAATTTGCAAAACGAGTTGGTAGATCAATATCAACGCTTAGAAGATGGGATGCGTCTGGTGAATTATTCGCCAAGAAACATTCTTCTGGACATCGGTATTATGATAAATCTGATGTCAGACAATTATTGGGAATAGAAAACAATGAAAGAAAAGTTGTTGTTTATTGCAGGGTTTCCAGCCATTCTCAAAAAGATGATCTAAAGTCTCAAATAATGGCGATAGAACCGTTCTGTCTGTCATCAGGTGTTGCTGTTGATGAATGTGTATAGCATTTCCCTTTTGAGTGAAGTACATCTTTTGTAGGGGCAAGACTGAATGGTTGCCCTGTATCTCACCCAAACGAAAAACGCTATAGATAAAGCCAGTTTGTTGTTTTCAAGTAATTCAGAGACTGCGAATTCAAATTCACTTTTACTTCGAGGGATTGTTAAATCAGAAAGTTTATTTTTAAATTCAGCCGGCAAACCCGCACTAAAAAATGGGTTAGCAACAGTCGGTTCAATATAATAATTTTTTTCTGGTTTCGGGCAAAATAATTTAATAGGTTTTAAAGGCTCATCATGAGGAGCTTCTGTGAAAAAAATCAATGCACCAGAAAAACTGGCTAGAAATGAGAAAAATACTAAAAAGAAAAAAAAGGCTGATACGACTTTCAAAAAAGATGATGTTTTTCTTTTTTTCCAAAGAAAAGATAGTCGATTTCTTATAATATTCCAAACGAAAATGAAAAATTTCGTTATAACGTTCCAAACGAAAATGACGGGTTTCATTATAATATTCAAAATAGAATGTATTATTTTCATAATTTTAATCAAAATTTAACCAGGAACAATTTATCTGATTTGAGCCTTTATTTCCACAACTTCCCCACAATACTTAATGGCATTGGGGAGGTAGGTGGGCACAAAAACACTTGCCCACCCGACATAAAAGTTTAAGTTATGCCCGTGTACAGTATACTTCAAAACCATTATTTCTATAAAGATTTATAAGTTTTTCGTTATCTTCGATTGGACAAAACAACTGAATAGTAATATAATATGAGCTCATAGGTGTTTTGAATTTTCCTATAGCCCTTGAAAATAAAGGCGATTACGTGATAATGTTTCTAAATCGACAACAAATTTTTTTAAATAGAGGCTCTTGCAAAACTCATGGATGAAAGCGAGGGCGAACTTAGGTTCGCCCCTACCATCCGAAAATATGTGATGTTTTGTAGGTGGCAGACCTGCGTGTCTGCCCTCGTGACATGAGTTTTGCAAGAGCCTCAAAGGTTAATATTAACCGAACCTTGCTTGTGTTAAAAACTGATAACTGATAACTGATAACATTCATGCCAGACATATTATCTCCTGATTGCGTGGGATTAGTCACGCCACAATCCCATAAATTTACCACGCCATTGGCATTAAACTGTGGGCGCACCTTACCAAGTTATGAGTTGATATATGAAACTTATGGTACTTTAAATAAAAACCATTCTAATGCGGTGCTAATTTGCCATGCCCTCAGTAGCGATCATCATGCTGCCGGTTATTATAGTATGCAAGATAAAAAACCAGGCTGGTGGGAAAGCTGTATTGGACCTGGGAAACCGATTGATACTAACCGTTTTTTTGTCGTTTCTCCCAATAATTTAGGGGGCTGTAAAGGATCAAGCGGTCCTAATACTCTCAATCCAGATACAAATAAACCTTATGGTCCTGATTTTCCGATTATCACAGTACGCGACTGGGTAAAAAGTCAAGCACGTTTAGGTGATGTTTTAGGTATTTCACAATGGGCAGCCGTGGTAGGTGGCAGCTTAGGGGGTATGCAAGCATTACAATGGGCGATAGATTATCCCAAACATTTGCGTCATTGCGTCGTCATTGCAGCAGCATCGAAATTAACAGCACAAAACATTGCCTTTAACGAAGTCGCTCGTCAAGCGATTTTAAGTGATCCCGATTTTCATGCTGGACATTATTATCAACATAATACTTTACCGCGTCGCGGTTTAATGTTGGCACGAATGCTAGGGCATATTACCTATTTATCGGAATTTGCCATGCGTAAAAAGTTTGGACGAGAATTGCGCGAAGGTAAAATCAATTTTGGTTTTGACGTGGAATTTCAAGTCGAAAGTTATTTACGCTATCAAGGTAGCTCTTTTGTAGATCGTTTCGACGCAAATACTTATTTATTAATGACTAAAGCCCTAGATTATTTTGATCCTGCCAGCGAATACAAAAACAATCTATCTGCCGCATTTGCAAAACTACAAGCGAAATTTTTAGTGATTTCATTTACGAGCGATTGGCGATTTTCACCCGCCCGCTCACGCGAAATAGTTAAAGCCTTATTAGACAATAAAAAAGAAGTTAGCTATGCTGAAATAAAAGCACATGAAGGACATGATGCCTTTTTGATGCCGATTCCTCGTTTTATACAAACTTTTCAAGCGTATATGCAGCACATAGAAATATCGAATAAATAACCATGAAATTGCGTACTGATTTGGCACTGATTAGCGAATGGATTGTTGAAGATTCGCATGTCTTAGATTTAGGCTGTGGTAATGGCACTTTACTGGCACATTTACATGAGACGCGCTCTGTGACCGGATATGGTTTAGAAATTGATGATGAGAATATCGTATATTGTATTCAAGCCGGCGTTAATGTGATTCACACAGATTTAAATCAAGGCTTATCTGATTTTTCAGATGATAGTTTTGATTATGTCGTGATGACACAAGCTTTGCAAACCATCCACCGCCCTGATTTATTATTATTGGAAATGTTGCGCGTTGGACGCGAGGGTATTGTGACTTTTCCTAATTTTGGGCATTGGGGGGCGCGTATTTCATTATTGTTTGGAGGCGTGATGCCGACATCTCGTGCCTTACCCAGTGAATGGTACAATACGGAAAATATTCATTTATGTTCCTTACATGATTTTGAAAAACTCTGTCATACGCTAGATATTGAAGTATTACAAAGGGCAGTGGTAGATACGACGCATCATACTAGTCGTTCTATGCGTTTAATGCCTAATTTATTTGGAGAAATTGCCATCTATCGATTTCGTAGCAAACCCGTTAAAAGAATTTATCAAAGGAAAAAAAAATGACCACTCAAAATTTTATCGCCGCTCAACAATATATCCCTGGCGGTGTCAATTCCCCAGTACGCGCTTTTAAAGGTGTCGGTGGCGATCCGATTTTTATTCAACGCGCCAAAGGTGCCTATCTTTATGACACTGATAATAAACGTTATATTGACTATGTTGCTTCCTGGGGACCCATGATCGCCGGACATGCGCATCCCAAAATCGTGAAGGCAGTACAAGACACCGCTGCCAATGGACTGAGTTTTGGTGCCCCCACCGTGATTGAAACGCGCCTGGCTGAAAAAATTTGTGAATTAATTCCGTCTATTGAACTGGTACGTATGGTTAATTCTGGCACAGAAGCCACTATGAGCGCGATACGATTAGCACGCGGCTATACCGGACGCGATAAAATCCTTAAATTTACCGGCTGCTACCATGGACACGCCGATTCTTTATTAGTTAAAGCTGGCTCTGGTGTCCTGACTTTAGGCTTACCTAATAGTCCTGGGGTACCAGCCTCCCTAGCCGAACACACTTTAAGCCTTACATACAATAACTTAGAGGAAGTTAAAACGGTATTCGCAGAAATAGGAGTAGAGATTGCTGCTATTATTGTTGAACCGGTAGCAGGTAATATGAATTGCATCCCCCCAGTACCCGGTTTTTTAGAAGGATTGCGTGAAATTTGTGACAAATATGGTAGTGTGTTAATTTTTGATGAAGTTATGACTGGCTTCCGGGTTGCACTGGGCGGCGCACAGAGCTATTACAATGTTAAACCTGATCTAACAACACTCGGTAAAGTCATTGGAGGCGGAATGCCCGTCGGCGCATTTGGGGGTAAACGTGACATCATGGAACAAATTGCACCCCTTGGTCCGGTTTATCAGGCAGGTACTTTATCCGGCAATCCAGTCGCAATGGCAGCAGGGCTAGCCACTTTGGAAATTATCTCCGAACCTCATTTTTATCCTGAACTGAGTAGCAAAACGGAACAATTCATTACAAACCTGTTAGCTCTTGCTAATGCCGCTAACATTCCTACGACAGGTGTATCTATTGGTGGCATGTTCGGCTTATTCTTCACTGGTGATGACAAAATTGAAAATTTTGCACAAGTCAGTATTTGTGATGTTGAACGATTTAAAAAGTTCTTTCATGGCATGTTAGAAAAGGGCATTTATTTGGCACCATCAGCTTTTGAAGCGGGGTTTGTTTCATCGGCTCATTCCCAAGAAGATATGGAGGCCACTTTAAATGCTGCTGAAGCCGTTTTTGCGAATTTGTAATTTGTATAGCGTCCTGCACTCATATTTTTATGAGCACAATTTGGTGTATGACGCTTCGCTTATACACCCTACACGAGCTACATACACGAGCTCTTAATTCGCATTTCACAGATTTGATTTATATAAAAAAACTTAAATAGCAGATATAATATATTTTAATTTAATAATTAAAATTACAATTTAAAATACAAAATGATATCGACCATGGCACGTAAAAAAACGGCCTATACTTGTCAAAAATGTGATGCCGTTTCCACAAAATGGATTGGACAATGTTCTGAGTGCGGAGAATGGAATACTTTAGAAGAAACTGCCATAGAAGAAGCACCTAGTACCTATCAAGCTGATCAAGGTAGTCGTCGTTCAATCAGTTATAGTGGTGTTGAAGCGACGGTTTGTTTATTAGATGCGGTAGAAGTAGTAGATGAGGCACGGACTGCTACGGGGTTGGCTGAATTAGATCGTGTATTAGGCGGTGGCTTAGTAGGTGGTTCAGTTGTTTTGATTGGGGGTGATCCTGGCATAGGTAAATCTACCTTGCTACTGCAAACCATGTCGCAATTGAGTTTAAGTTCTTCCACTTCTCCTTTATATGTCACTGGAGAGGAATCCCCACAACAGGTTAGCTTACGTGCTCAACGCTTAGGTTTAGATGTTCATCAGGTAAAATTGCTGACGGAAACACGAGTTGAAAAAATTCTGAGTATTGCTGCTAAAGAACAGCCTAAGGTGATGGTGATAGATTCTATCCAAACCATACATACTGAACTATTACAATCCGCCCAAGGCTCGGTTTCACAAGTTCGCGAAAGTGCAGCACAACTAGTACGTTTTGCGAAACAGACAAATACCGCCGTATTTTTGGTGGGGCATGTGACCAAAGAAGGTTCATTAGCAGGTCCCAGGGTTTTAGAACATATGGTAGATACGGTACTTTATTTTGAAGGGGACAGTGGTACCCGTTTCCGGGTGATACGGGCGATTAAAAATCGTTTTGGTGCGGTCAATGAGTTGGGCGTATTTATGATGAGCGATAGGGGCTTAGAAGAGGTTAGCAATCCTTCTGCTATTTTTCTATCACGCGATGAAGCGGAAGTGCCTGGTAGTATTGTTATGGTGACACATGAAGGAACGCGCCCTTTGTTGGTTGAAGTACAAGCTTTAGTGAATGAATCAGCTACTCCTAATCCGCGTCGTGTGGCTTTGGGATTAGATCAAAATCGTTTAGCGGTGCTATTGGCGGTACTGCATCGGCATGGCGGGCTAGCAACTTTTGATATGGATGTATTTGTCAATGTTGTGGGTGGTGTCAGAGTCAATGAAACGGGGGCAGATTTAGCGGTATTGTTAGCGGTATTATCTAGTTTGCGTAATGTGACTTTGTCTAAAAATCTTGTGGTATTTGGTGAAGTGGGATTGGCTGGTGAAATTCGCCCTGTACCTAATGGTGCTGACCGTTTACGCGAAGCCGCTAAACATGGTTTTAAAAGGGCTATTGTGCCTAAATCTAATGCGCCCCGTGACAGAATACCGACTCTGGAAGTGATACCTGTCTTGCGTTTGGTGGATGCTTTGCATAGTGTATCTACTTCTACGGTAAACAGTGAACAGACTTAGGAATATGCCTGAAATAATATCCCAGTTCTAAACCTGCCAGGTTTTAAAAACCTGGCAGGTTTACGCTTGGATTTTCAATCAGGTACTAAGGAATGAAGAAAAACTCAAACCTCGAATACTAAACCTGCCAGGTTTAAAAAACCTGGCAGGTTTGGCTTGAAAGTTTTTTCAGTTCTTAAAATCTCATTCCTAAATAGCAAACTGATCAAACGCTTCATTTAGTCCCGCTAATTTTTCTTCTACTCCCATATCCTTGCCTTGACTAGAAAAATCTTCATAGCAGGGTACTTCAGGATTGTGATAGAGCAAACCAACTGGTTTGGGCATTTCGGGTAAAGCAAATTCATACGCTTTTGACATATTAGATGGATCATGCTCTTGCTGGTTTGGAAACAGGCGTAAGATGTTTTTTTCCAGTTGAATACCTTTGTCATGAGTCAGCAACAACAGATTAGACTGATCCTGTTGTAGATGTTCATACGCTTCTGGCGAATAAACCGGACAGCGCTGAATAATATTAACCAGACTAAAGCCTCGATGGTCATGCGCCGCTTTAATCGTTTCATAAAGATGGGCTGGATTCCAATCTATCGTTTGAGCCAGGAATGAAACATTACTGATGCCCAAAGTTGCCGTTAATGGGTTAAGAGGTGCTAAAATCGCACCGGTTGGGTGAGTATTACTCTTAAAGCCAAGTGGCGTAGTGGGTGAAGTCTGTTTCTTAGTCAAACCATAGATATTGTTATCAAATACTAATACTGTCATATTCATATTATAGCGCACGGCATGCATCCAATGCCCTGCACCAATGGAATAACAGTCACCATCTCCGGTGGCTACCCAAACATCTAATTCAGGGCGGCGTGATTTGATTCCACAGGCGACCGGCAAGGCACGTCCATGTATGCCATGAAAACCATAAGTCCCCAAATAATGGGGTAAACGGCTGGAACAACCAATTCCGGAAACCGTTACGGTCTTTTCCGGTGGTAATTGTTTATCGCGGCAAATACGTTGTACTATGGTAAGTACACCATGATCACCACATCCAGGACACCAGCGAGGTTCTCCACCGATATAATCACCTAAGGTGAAATAACGCTGCTTGACATCTAGGGACCAATCTGCTTTTAAACCAAACATTATTTTTCTCCTTTCATTGCTTTGATACGACGGATCAGTTCGTCATAAATTAATCCCGGCTGCATCGGTTGCCCATAAACATTGGTCCAACAGTCCACATCAACTAAAGTTTGTGTTCTCAGAAGGATAGACAGTTGCGAATAACGCCGATTACCTGGGTTGATAAGCGGTGCATCGGCTTCATCACTGTAATTAATTTCGACGGTTAAAATGTTTTTGAAGCGAGCAAATATCTCCTTTAAGCCCGGTTCAAGTGGCGATAGGAAGCGTAGGTGTAGGGAAGAGACTTTATGATCTTCTGCCCTTATTCTATCAACCGCTTCTTCAATCGCACCCAAAGTTGAACCCCAACCCACAATCAACAAATCACCTTCTTCCGCGCCGTGTACTTTGGGTGGTTTCAAGGTACTATAAAGGGCTGCTAATTTGCGGCTACGCATATTACAACCACGCTGGTTAGATTCACGATCATAAGCCACTTTACTTTGATTAGTATGTGCCAACCCGGTTAAAACATATTGCCCATCAGCTTGCCCAACAATGGGGCGCGGTGATAAGCCGGTTTCTTCATTCCAATCAAAAGGCGGTGTTTCTTTTTTCCAAGCGGATTGATCAACCGGTGCCGCCATCCATTCAGCCTTTGCTTTTGGACGGGGATAAGGCTGCACCCCTGTTCCCAAGTTAGCATCTGTGAGCAAAATGACAGGGGTACGAAATGTTTCAGCAAGCTTACGCGCCATGATGACAAAATGAAAGCATTCTTCAATCGTCGCTGCTGCAATAACCACTTTAGGTGCATCACCAGGCTCACCATATAAAGAAGCTAATAAATCTCCTTGTTCAACTTTAGTCGGTAAACCCGTAGATGGTCCGCCTCGTTGTACCACGCCGACAACCAATGGTATTTCCGCCATCACTGCCAGGGCAAGAAATTCTGTTTTTAAGGCTAAACCTGGACCTGAAGTGATGGTACAAGCCGTTTTACCTGCATACGAAGAACCGATGGCAAATCCAACCGCGGCAATTTCATCTTCTGCCTGATGTACAAATCCACCGACTTTATCATAAACTTCAGCCAGATAGTGTGATGCTGACGTAGCCGGTGTTATCGGATACATAGACACCAGGTCCATCCCTGAAGCCATAACCCCCAATCCCATAGCTTGATTACCATTAGTCACTATCAAAGGCTCGTTTGAATCACGCTCCCAAGGCGGCACTTCATACCAATAATCCAGGTTTTCTTTGGCATATTCATAACCGGATTTAAGTAGTTGTTGATTGTTTTCAACCACTTTTTTGCCTTTTTGCCCAAAAGTGGCTTCGATTTCCTGATTAGCCCTTTCTAACTCCCGACTATAGATATAACAAAGCATACCTAATACAAACATGTTTTTTCCCCGGCGGGGGTTGGGCGTAATTTTTAGGCATTCTTCTTCCATAGGCACTTCCTGAACGATCAAACCATTTTCACGAAATTCTGCCACCGAGGTTTGATATTGTTTCCTGATTTCAGGATTAGGATCGGTAAGCCATTTGTTTTCCAACAAAATAACCGTTCCTGGCTTGTAGGCATGAGTGGCGATACGGGAATAAAGGACTTGTTCGTTAAGTGCCACTGCCATATCTGCGGCATCTCCCATATTCGTCATGTGATGTGAGCCTAAACGGACACGAATACCACTGGCACCAGCAGGTGAACGAGCAGGTGGTTGAATTTCAGCCGGGATAATTTCAACCGTCCAGACACCATTGCCCATTTTAGCACTGATGTTACCAAATGTTTGCCCTGCTTTTTGTGCGCCTTCTCCTGAGTCGCTAACGATTTCTACAATATGTTCATCAATTCGCTTTGGCTGCTTGGTTGAGGTATTTTCAGCCGATGCTTCCAATGGTTTATTCATAAAGTTATCTCAGTTGTAAGTGATATACCAATTGAATTTAATTTATACTCAATGTTCTATTTTTGGTGAACGCCAGGGATATAGAACCTATAAGAAATCCGATTTTTTCAAAAATCCGATTTCTTATATAGAGTATTTCTTTAAGCCTTTTGATTTTAAAAACTAAAACATCGAGTTTATAGCAAAAAATGTGATTCTTAACTATAATATGGTTTTTTTTTCATTTTTCTACATTAACCCGAATTTTGTTATAGATGTTCAGAAAAATAAATTATTTTAGCACCACGTTTTTTAAAAAAACTTGGTTTCCAGTTAAAAAATAGTATTTATTCAAGCCCTTTTAAAAAACGATCACATTAATTGCTAATCAATTAAGAATAAGAATTATAATAATATTAAATTTTGTTTTTTATACGGAGTAGAATTAAAAAATTGAAATAAACCGTTTATTGATAGCATAAACTATAATTAATGTCGGGTAAAATGCTCAAAAAGTTCACATAAGTTATTAATAACCAGGAACAAACTTAAACTATGTATAGACCTGAAATAAAGCTACTTGATTGCACCATTCGAGATGGTGGTTTGATCAATAAATGGCAATTTAGTGATGAGTTGGTACGTGCTACCTATCAAGCCGTTTGTGAAGCGGGTGTTGATTACATGGAAATCGGATATAAAGCGTCTGATGACATGTTTGATCCAAAAGAATATGGAAAGTGGCGTTTTTGTCGGGAAGATGATGTACGAAAGGTCCTTGATGGTCTTGAATTGAAGTCAAAACTATCCTGTATGGTAGATATTGGCAGAGTCAGAGATGAAGATATTTTATCTGCTGAACAGTCTATCTTTGATATGATGCGTGTCGCTTGCTATATCAAAGATGTTGATAAAGGTATTGCCCTGGCTAATCAGATTCTGGATAAGGGCTATAAAGATGTCACCCTTAACTTGATGGCTGTTTCAACCAATCTTGAAAAAGATATTGATGAGGCTCTTTCACAGATCAGTCAAACGGAAATTCCTTATGTGTATTTGGTTGACTCTTTCGGTTCTTTTTACTGTGAAGACATCACGTTTTTAACGCAAAAGTATTTGAGGGCATTGCCGGGCAAAACGATAGGCATTCATTGCCACAATAACCGTCAATTGGCTTTTGGAAATACTATTCAGGCGATTATTGAAGGGTCTAATATATTAGATGGCTCTGTTTACGGTATTGGTCGAGGGGCTGGTAATTGTACGCTTGAACTCTTGCTTGGCTTTCTTAAGAATCCCAAGTATAACATCAGACCCATCCTAAAACTCATTGAGGAATATTTCGTTCCATTGAGAAATGAGATAGAATGGGGTTATCTCATACCGATGATGATAACAGGGACGTTGAATGAACACCCACGCTCAGCGATGGCTTTGAGGGCTAGTCCGGATAAGGAGAAGTATACTGAGTTTTATGACAAGCTAACCATGCCTGAGATTGTTGAATAAGGAGGCTATTTGTCGTTAAGTCAGGGCAGACATACAGGTCTGCCCTTAAACTTATATACAATCCTTGTCGTTCACGGTTTTAAAACTTGAGCATCAAGAACAAAAATTTGATAAAATGAATAATTTAACTATTAAGAGCTTCAGAATCAAAAATTTTAAAGCGATTCGAGACAGTGGCACGCTTGAACTTTCACCCTTAACCGTTTTTATGGGTAATAATGGCTCTGGCAAAAGTAGTTTCATTGAAGCTTTGGAAACTTACCAAACGATTATTAAGCAGGGTTTAGATATTGCTATGAATCGTTGGCGGGGCTTTGAACAGGTGCGTAATCGAATGAATCCACACGAGTTAAAAACATTGGGTGATAGTGCTTATGAAACGAATCCTATGGTATTTGAATTGTGCCAAAAAATGGATAATTCGATATTTCGCGCTAATATGTCAGTGACTCTTGGAGAGAAACAGGATATCTTTATCCAGAGTGAAAAGCTATTTTTTGAGGAGAAGTTGATAGTAGAACGTCAAACAAATAATGCCTTTTATTTTCCAGAAATTGAGTCATTTGATTTTTCTGCCCCTGCCGGCAGTGAGTTTTCAATCTTGTCAAGGGCTAATTCCGCATTATGGGCTGCACTATCACGGTATGTTAACACTATACAAAATCCCTCTTCAGAAATGAGGCTGATAACATGGTTAAAAAGCATCAATAAAAATAAACGCTTCTGGGATAGTTTTGATTGGCAATTTCTCACACTCAATCCCGATAGGGTGGATACATCAAGAGTGCAAAAACGAATGAGCGGTGATATGCGACTCAATAAATACGGTTCTAACCTCGCCAGGTATTTATTAAACATTCGTAGATTAAGCCCAAGTACTTATGATAGTATTTTAAAAACATTACAATCTCTATTGCCGTATGCGAAAGATTTGCAAGTGGTTTTGAGTACAGAATTAGAACGCAGTGTTTATTTACAGCTAACGGAGGGAGAATGCAAAATTGCAGAATGGTTATTATCGACAGGCACTTTGCGGACTGTGGCACTACTTGCGTTGTTGCGTCATCCCAAACCACCTCCCTTGATTGTGATTGAAGAAATTGAAAATGGTTTAGAACCGCGTACTCTTCACATGATTGTAAAAGAAATACATCATATCGTGGAATCGGGTAAAGCACAGATAATTGTAACGACTCATTCTCCGTATATTCTGGATTTACTACAGCTAGAGCATATTATATTAGTAGAACGTGATGAGATGGGGCAACCGGTATTCACTAAACCGACTGAACAAAAGGCGTTGGAATTTTGGAGTCCCGGTTTTAGTTCTGTTCAAAAAAATAATTTCGCATTGTAAACCTGTATGGTGCGTGGGAGGCATCCTACGTTTGTTGGTTCTATCTAATAATTAACAGTCTGAATCAGAATTCACAGAATTTAAGAATTCACAGAATTAAAACACAATTAACCCCAAACATTTTGAAAATTCTGATTCAGACAATATTTTTATTAAAGGCAATCCGACAGATTGCCTTTTTTTATATAATGCTTATGTTCGATGAATGGTGCGTGGGACGCACCCTACGCTTGCTTTAAGGTAAGCATTTTTTTCAAAACAGGACATACATACTCATGAAATTATTTATTTCCTTATTTATTGTAAGCTTATTATCTGTTACAAACCTCCAGGCGGAAGTCACGCTGGACGGCACCTTGGGCCCTCGCGTTGCCCTGGATGGACCTGATTATACCATTGGTGCTGATTTTGGGCAACAACACGGTACTAATCTATTTCATAGTTTTGATCAATTCAATCTTAATCTGGACGAAAGTGCGACATTTTCTGGTCCTGAACAGATTAGTCATGTTATCAGTCGCGTGACAGGTGGTAGCCCTTCAAGTATTGATGGCTTACTCCGAAGTACAATTCCAGATGCCGATGTTTATTTAATTAATCCAGCCGGCATGATGTTTGGAGCCAATGCTAAACTGGATATACCAGGTTCTTTCCATGCTAGCACTGCTGATACATTGTATTTACAAGATGGTGGTCAATTTAATGCGCTAAATCCTCATGAGAGTGTATTAAGTGTGGCACCCGTCTCAGCATTTGGTTTTTTGACGGATTCTCCCAGCTCGTTATTTATTGAAGGTAGTCGCTTGAATGCTACCCCAGGCAACACGCTTTCTCTCATAGGGGGTCCCATTGAAGCCAATAATTTTTTGTTAAGAGCAACTTCTGGACGTATCAATATGGCAAGCGTTGCATCCGCCGGTGAGGTGGTACCATTGCTAGAAGATTTAACATTATCCGCCCAACCTGGTCCTATTACTCTACAAAATTCCAATTTAAGTGTGAATCATGGTGGTCGTCATAGTGGTATTTATATCCGTGCGGGGGAGTTTTTTCTGGATAATACCACCGTGCAAGCTACTACAGCCGATCTTGCTGAAGGTGGTAAAATTGATGTGCAAGCGGGTGAATTAATCGCAAGGCGTGGTAGTCGGTTTCTCAGTAATGCCCTGGGAAGTCAGCCAGGGGGTATGATAAAAATTAAAGTCGATGGATTGATTACATTTTCTGGTTATAAAAAAATTTCAACGACTGGACGAGTCAACGCCAGTGGAATTGTGGCTGGATCAATGAAGGAAGGAGATGCTGGTTCTATCGAATTAGAAACAGGTGCCTTACATTTAGAAGACGGTGCCAATATCAATGCGATGAATATGGAAACTGGGCAAGGGGGTTATATTAACATTCAGGCGACTGATTCCATTACGCTTTCTGGACTAGGTGCTTTGGGGCAGGGCAGTGCGATTGCGACAAATACCCGGGGCAAAATGGAAAATGCAGGGCAAGGTGGCACCATTGTTCTTGAATCCGAACAATTATCCCTAAAAGATGGCGCACAGATAGGCGCATTCACTTATGGTACCGGTCAAGGAGGGCAAATCAATATTAAAGCCATTGGCAATGTCACCTTATCGGGTGAGGATAGACGAGGATTTACCAGCAGCATTTCGACAAGCAGTGCCGGTTCAGGGGATGGTGGTCGTATTAGCTTAGACGCTAAACAGTTAAGTGTCACTGAGGGAAGTCATATCAGTGCAGACGGCGGTGGAACCGGTCAAGGCGGTCATATCCAAATTCAAGTCAGTGATCAAGTCAAATTGGAAGGTTTAGATAGTGCTGGCTATGGTAGTTATATAACGGCGCAAACGGTTGGTAGAACAAAAGATGCAGGTGATGGCGGCACCATTGAATTAACGGCAGGGCGTTTACAAATCAGTGATGGCGCACAAATAGGCACGAGTAGCTTTGGTCCGGGACAAGGTGGCGCTGTTGTGGTCAAAGTCGCTAAAAGTGCCACTTTTACGGGTCATGACCAAAGTGAAGATAGCTTTCGTAGTGGTCTTTTTACGACTTCACAAGGTCAAACGGATAATGCAGGCGATGGTGGCACGATTGTATTGATAGCCGGTGATTTACATTTAATCGATCAAGCTGAGATCAATGCAGGTACTTATGGATCAGCCCAAGGGGGCAATGTCAGTATTCAAAGCAATACCCTCATGTTGACTGATAAAGCTATCATTACTGCCTTCAGTGAAGCTCAAGGTAATGCAGGGCAAATAGCCATAATTTTAGAAGACAAGCTGGTAATGCGTAATGGTTCTTCTATCGAAACGAAGGCTGAAAGTGCTGATGGGGGTAATTTAACGATCAGCGCTCCAAGTTATGTCTATCTGATTAATAGTCAAATCACGACCAGTGTCAATGAAGATTTTGGGGGTGGGGGTAATATTACTGCCAGTCCAGAATTTGTTGTGTTAAGTGGTGCTCAAATATTTGCCAAAGCTAAAAAAGGCAAAGGGGGTAATATTGATGTCACGACTACCGGCATTTATAACTTTACAGGGGAAGCCGTAGAAGATGTCATTAATGCTTCTTCAGAATTTGGAGTTGATGGTGTGGTGATTATTAATACTCCCGATAACACTGCTGTTGAAGGTTTCTTTGCCTTACCCGCTACTTTTTTTGATGCCAGTGCTCTAATGAATACGCCCTGTGGTCAACGAGTGGCTGAAAATCTCAGTCGTTTTTTGTTAATTCCGAGCCAAGGTACCTCTAACGCTGTCACAGATTTATTTGGGAGTGGTCCCCTGTTATTCAATGCATTACCGGTACCTGTTAAAACGCATCAAGCCCAGCAAGATAAAAATGCGCCGACTACAAAATCTTTTCCTTTAGTTGCATTAGTGACAGGATGTCAACCTGCATTGCTTCAATCGTCGCATAACAAAACCGATTTTTCTGTCAAAAGCCAAGCTGTAAAAGAGAATAATATTGTTCCCAAACAGTTATTTTAATTTGAATTAACAGGTTTTAGACCTGACAGGTTTCTGAAACATGTCAGGTTTGCCCTACGTGTTTGCCTGTTGTTGCAGAAATAATTCTGCTAAATTTAAATCTTGTGGATGAGTGATTTTAATATTATCCGGATGCCCTTCAATTAATACAGGGCGCAATCCCATTTTTTCTATCGCTTGTGCTTCATCGGTCACTAATTCTCCCTTATTTAATATGCTTTGTAAAGCCTGATACAATGTTTTTACTCGAAACATTTGTGGCGTGAGGGCATGCCACAGACCTTCACGGTTAACCGTTTCTCCGATTTCTATATTTTGTTTTTTCCCAAATGAATGAGTATTAGAATGATTTTTCCATGCCCGTTTTATAGTATCGCATACTGGTACGGCTAAAAGTCCACCAACTGGGTGATCAGCCAATTGGTTCATCAATTTTTCAATATCCGCTTGTCGCACACAAGGACGCGCCGCATCATGCACTAACACCCAATCATTAGGTTCTGCATGTTGTAAAGCTTCTAAGCCGTTTAATACTGAATGGCAGCGTTCAGTTCCACCATCAACACATAAGACCGTTCTAGGTAAAGTCACCGTTTCCCAATAAGCATCCTCTTTTGCTAAACAAACGACAATACCTGCAATGCGTGACAAACATAATCGTTCTAAAGTATGTTGGAGAATGGGTTTACCATGTAAGGGTAAATATTGTTTAGGACGCTGACTAGCCATCCGCGAACCACTACCCGCCGCTGGCACGATAACCCAATAATTATGGCTTATATTTGATAATTTGATAACAAACCTCGCAATTTGAAAATTGAAATAAATTATTCTAATTTGTCTTCCCATGCTAATGGTAACAGCGGATAGTTTTTGGGAACTAAGTCCAATTCATCGGGAAGAATGATCCATTTTCCCAATACTTCATCCAGGTTTCGGAGTCATTTTTTACAGTTTCGCTTTAAATTCAATACTGTTAATCTGTGTATTTAGCGTCTTTTCAGTCGCCCCTTTTTGGGTTTTTAATGCGTCAATGTCAGTCTGATATTGAGCCAGTTTATCTTCTTCATTAGCCAGTTTGTCGATGTAACGTTCACGTAAGCCACGTTCAGCTTCTGTATTGCCAAAGGCTTGGAGATTTTGACGAACTCTATCTTGATTTTTGAAAATAGCCATCACCGCATTTTCTTTAGTTTCAATGTCAAGCTTAATTTGGGTGAGTTGTTCTGTCAATTGGACAATACCTTCTAAAGTACGCAATGTTTTCTTGTCAATGTATTTTTTCCTCAACCACACTGATAAAGTTTCCCGCGAAGTTTCTTTGATGATATAAGTGCTTGAGCGTTCAATACATTCTGTTACTGTGAATAATTTCGTTTTATGACGAGGCACATCAAAGCGAAAGCGGTAAAAATGTTCAATCCGTTCGACAGGTTGCGGTGTATTAGTCAATTCCCAACCCGGATTGAAACGATGTTCCAAAAAGAGATCGAGTTTTCGCTCTGTGTTATTATTAATAAAGTATGTTTTGGAATCAAGTTCATAATAATACAATTCTAAGAAACCTTGTGTTATGTGAACTTGATGAACCGCCTGGGTTTCATTATCCGAATCAATACTGATAATACAACCCAATTCTACAGAATAGGAGACTAATTGTTCTTCATCTGGCTTGAGGGTATTGAGCATCGCTTCACCAACATAAGCATCCTCTTCAAATAGCGTCACGGGTCCATTTTCCAAAGTCAGTTCTGTGCTATTTTTAAATAACAGCGCAGACATTGGATTGCTATAGCGGACTTCTTGATTATAAACCGCCACCGGTTGTCCACTCAAATGAGTTTGCAAGATAGGTACTAAAGCCGATTGTTGGCGACGTACCGTCACGGGGTTTTCAATCTCATATTGAAATAAATCTCCATCTATCTCTAAAGACTCATAATCCACAACGGTTTTTTCAGATTCTGGTGAAGCATAAGCGGCTTCTTCTTTTACCCGTACCACAGGACGTTTTTGATGACGCGGTGAGTAAAGATCATAAATAAATGAAACTGGCAAGCCTGCCACTAAGGACAAATCCACATTTTCCCAATCTTCATCTTGAGTATTATCAACCAATGCCCAGCCTTGAATTAAGGACAATTTTTCCTGTAACAATAAACGATAAGACGTTTTCCATAGGGGGGCTGCAATAACATAACTCAGATTAATGGTACGCTCACCTTCGCCCTTGAGAAAAACCGTGAGTTTTTTCTGATCTTTCCTTTTAGTAGCGATAAGGACATCAAGTAAGTGTTGCAAATCTTTTTTCAGATTATCATCCAGCAATGTGATTTGCTTGGTTTCCATGATATCGAATGATTGCAGTGCTCCACCTTCGATTAAAAGGGAAAGGTAGGGACTATCCAGGGTGGCATCACCAACTTGACGTTTAATGGTTTCTATGCCCGTTACTATCCCAGTTATCGTTTTTTGCCCGACTTCAACGGCAACATGCGCCCCTGATATTTGTGATAATAAACCACGCAGGGCATTTTTTTCAGGCAATCGAATCGCAATATCCTTTAACTGCTCTTCGAGAGACAGGGTGGATTCGTAACTAATGCTAGTAATAAGTCCATCGTTTAAATCCAGCACCGTCAATGACTTAAGTACGTCGTTCATTTCTGAAGCACGAAAGTGCAAATCAATTGAAGCATCTCCCTTGACTTGCCCTTCCCGTTCAAAATAACCAACACCATGTTTAAAAAGTACAACTTTTTTAAGAGGTAACATATCAGTTATTAGTTATCAGTTAAAGAAAGAAATACCCTTTTTTCAAAAAAAGGGTATTTCTAACACGCTAATCATTAATCAGGATCTAAAGGCAAAGTCAGTTCTATCACAATGCCATTTTGTTCACTACGGTTGTAAGCACGGCAAGCACCACCTGCTTCCCATATTAATGAAGCTATCATTGATAAACCCAGCCCCATCCCCTGTGCTTCTCCAGTAAAGTTCTTTTCGCCCTGATAATAGGGTGTCCAAATCTGCTCCAATTGTTCAGGCGAAAGATGTAGCCCATCATCACAAACTTGCAGACATAAACTTTTTTCAATAACGGCTAGATTGACTTCTAAGTTAGGCGAACCCTTGGTATGAAACTTCTTAGCATTTGAAAACAGTTCTGTCAATACTAATTCCATCGCTGGTGAAGTAATAAAGACATAAGTTTCATTCAGGTTCTCAATCTCCTTGTGAAAAACATGAACAGATTCAAGTTCTAGCACTTCTTTAACAGTCGTTATAATCGACAAAATATTTGCGATAGTACAAATTCCAAGTTCTTGCTGAGTATAATCTGACATATCTAAGTATTTAAAAATTTCTTCAATTTCAGATTGAAGACGATTAGCACCTGAATATGCAATGGCTAAAAATTCTTTCCTATCGTTATCACTTAATGTTGAATAATGACTATTAATATATTCAAGCCCCATTGTGACATGAGAAAGAGGGGTTTTCAGCTTATGACAAATTTGCCCTTGGAATGTCCACTTTCGTCTTTCAGATAAAACAGCATCTGTTATATCATGTAAACGAACTAAATATTTTTCACCCGTTCCTGGTGACATTTCCATTGCTTCAACTTGCAACCAGAAAGCATGAGCAGTCGAAGTTTCTGGACGCACCAGATAACGAGGTGAAGCTGGGTTAGCATGTTCTAACCAATTACTCCAGGAAAGTTGTGGTTCACAATGATAGTGTTTAGCAGCCACTTCCAAGAATTTTTTACCAAGCAGTCCAACTGCTTCGCTACCCAGATTAAAAGTTTTACGAGCTTGTGAATTGCTATAAAGTATTTGATCACTGTGATCAAGTATCAAATAAGCCTCATCAACCTGTTCAACCACCCATTCAAACTTAGCTTGTTCTGTTATTAAACGGCGATAACGATTAAGCCGAGTAATAGTTCTTAATCGAGCACGCAATTCAAAAGTATCAAAAGGTTTAGAAATAAAATCATCTGCACCCGCTTTAATACCGTTTAAACGTGAATCACGATCACCTAAAGAAGTCACCATGATAATGGGTATATCGGTGAGTAATGGTTTGGTACGTAAACGCCGACAAACTTCAAACCCGTCCATACCCGGCATCATCACATCCAATAAGATAACATCCGGGGTTAATTCCGCCGCTTTAGTTAAAGCTTCAAACCCATCTTTCGCAAAAGCTAAATCATATCCCTGCTCACAAAGCAATGCGTTTAAGGTTTCACGCCCTATTGAGTCATCATCAACAATTAGAATAATACTGTTTTTTTCCATCTTAAATTAATATCAATTATTAAAATATACTTCGAGTGCTTAAGTTTTCTGATTTTCGTAGGGCAGAGCTGTGTGTCTGCCCTGGCTTTCAGGACTCTCAGGGCGAACACACAGGTTCGCCCTACAAATATCCGAAAATTTAACCTTGCGGAGTATAAAATGTCGGGTTACGTTATCTCGCGCTGCGAGATAATTTAACTACCCAGAAAAAAGTTTAGTAATTTGTAATAAGCAATTCACTAATTTTACCTCGCCAGTTAGCTTTAGAATTAATCATCCGATTAGCAAAAACGCGGTTTATCTGAAATCCATCAAATATATTATAAATAAAATTATCTGATTGATCATAATTATGAGGTTCCGAATTACTTAACATCAATTTGACACCTTTTCGATCAAGTTCCCGAAAAAAATGAGCTAACCTGATTTGTGATTCATCATTAAAACTTGATTTTTGGTATGAAGTACTAATAGGTTTGTATGGCGGATCAAAATAAACAAATGTATTCCGATTGATAAAAGGCTGAATAATAGTAAAGTCGCCATGTCGAATTTCGACATTTTGTAATAAAGTGGAAACGGCTTGCAGATTTTTGCTAAAACAAATTGTAGGATTTTTATAACTTCCAAAAGGAACATTAAAATCCCCTTTATTATTAACCCTGAATAATCCATTAAAACAAGTTCGATTGAAAAAAATAAATTGAACAGTTCGTTCAATATTAGATTGAGTAAAATCAATGTTTCGGCGATTGTGATTAAATTCTAGCGGAAAGTAGCGAACCATTTGCTCAATTAATTGCGTTTTACCACCTGCCCATTTTAGGAAAGGTTTTGCTTTAAATAAATCCTTATCCTGACTTTTTTCTGGTTGCCAGGAACTGGCTTGGTTACTATTTTGTATGATATTTGGCACTCCTCAAAAAGTGTCTAAAAAATTCTATTAAATTTTAACTATGCGAACAAAGCCATTAGAAGGGTAAAATAAAACTGGCATAAGTTTTGCTATATAATTGAGTAATCATAATTCTTATGAATCCTACCGAATTTGAATTATGCTAGGTAGCTTGGGCGCTGGTCAACCCAAGCTTACCCTCTTCAATCAATCATTCCCCAATAAATGCTAAACAATGCGGCGCATCATAACGATGGCTAAAACCAAAAATAGAACCGGGGGCAATAACGCACTGACAGCCGGATAAATACCATAGACTAAACCCATATTACCGGTCGCCTGATTCAGCATGTGAAATCCTACACCAAGCAAAGCACCCACCAAAATCCGTTGCCCTACCGAAACACTACGTAATGAACCAAAAACAAAGGGAATCGCTAACAAAGTCATTGTGATACTGACTAAAGGATAACTAAGGCGTGTCCAAAATGCCAGTTCATATTGTGTAGTGCGTTGTCCATTTTGTTTTAAATAGTCAATATATTTAGACAATCCAAAACTAGATAATTGATGTGGACGCACAACAACAATTTTGACCAATTCCGGCTTTAAAATAGCATCCCAGGTCGTTTCCTTCAAATATTCGCGTGTCACTTTATTGACATCAATGTTAGTTTTTTCAACATCCTTCAATAACCATTGCCCATCCTCATAATAAGCAATTCTTGCATAAATCAAGGCGCGTAAGCGTTGTGAATCATCAAATTCATATAACGAAATGATACCAAACCCCCCATCAGGATAAATCGTGCGAATATTGATAAAATTATTACCATCATGTGCCCAAAAACCATAACGGCTACTAAATACCATTTGTTGATGTTCATGTTCAGATTGTGCCGTTGCTCGCATACTCTTGGCATATTGTCCACTAAACGGGGCTAAAGTTTCGCCAATCACCATCACAATTAAGGTTAATCCAAAACCCACTTTTAGCGCAGAAACTGCAATTCGCACAATGGATACCCCTGCAGCCCGCATCACGGTCAATTCATTGTTATTAGCCAATTGCCCTAATCCCAATAAGCTTCCTAATAAAGCCGCTGTCGGAAACAAGTCATAAACATAGCCTGGAATTTCTAATAAAACATATTCAATTGCTTCCCATAACCCATAGCGTTGTTTACCTATATCATCAACTTCATCAATAAAGGCAAAAAAGGTAAATAAGCCGACTAACACTAATAATACGATCAATATGCCAGCCAGCACGTTTTTACCAATATATTTATCAAATTTTTTCATATAATGTCACTTAAAACTCAATGTTTTATTTTAAAAAGGGCGAGCATAAAAGATTGCCCTTACAACAATATTCTGTATTCTATATTTTAATTTAGAAATTATTTTATACACGTTCTTAAGATACAATATTCTGATGTAGGGGCAATCCCACTTGCCGTACCTGAATAGTTACTTTAAATCATTATTGGGAATAAAAAACATGAATAATTCCATTATGGTCATTTTCCCCTATCGTCATCAAGACGTTTGGATGTTTGATGATGAACGAGTGGGGCTAGTGCAAGAACCCTTTGTTTCTGGTATGCCTTCGATTATTGATATTTTCGTACAGGATATTCCTAATGCAACCCAGGGCTTTAAGCTGTTTTTTTCAGCAACCCCCTTTCCCGGCTATCAAGCTCAACTCACCTGGTGTCGGGAAGAATCTGAAGGCAATTGGTATCTTTGGGAAGCGCATCATTTAGAAGGCTGGCTATGTCCAGCTTTATTTAAATATTTCAGTGAAGCACCTAAAAATCTTTATTGCAAGGCTGAACCATCTCAAATTTAAAAAGGATTTGTTATGCAAACACCAATTCAAACCACTAAAATTAGACTTGATAAATGGCTTTGGGCAGCGCGTTTTTTTAAAACCCGTCGCCTGGCAACAGAAGCAGTCACCCGTAATAAAGTTCATCTCAACCAACAACGTACTAAACCGGCTAAAGAAATCAAAATGAGTGATCAATTGACTATACGCACCGGTTATATAGAACGCACTGTGATTGTGCAAGGATTATCTAAGCAACGCCGCCCCGCATCGGAAGCCGTCTTGCTGTATAAAGAAACGCCGAAAAGTATAAAAGAAAATGAGAAAGCGGCTGAATTGCGTCGTCAAACAGGCGCATTACGTCAGCCTAGAATGGGGCGCCCGACTAAAAAAGAGCGTCGCACAATTGAAAAGTTTCTTAATACTACGGATAATGCTTAATGGTTAATGGTTAATATAGTTATCCAAATAAATATTGCGGCTTAAAAATCGGATTTTTTGTGAACGACAAAACTTTTCTGGCTAACTATACCTTCGCAAAAATAGTATTTAATTATTAACGACGACGGCTAATAATCTTACACTTATTAGAGTCAAATGGACTATCTTTAGGTGGATTGCATTGACGGGCAAATTTTTCGGCTTCATCTTTGTCAAATGCTAATACTTGCGCCCGCGTTTTTTCAGCTTGGGCGCGAGTTTGGGCATATATTTTTTCTTGCCGTTTAAAACGTTCAATAATCGCCTGACGTTCTATGGGGTCCTTATGTTCCCATTCACTGGCAGGTATTCCATAAATGGAGCCAGTACAGCCGGCTATCACTAGCCAGATTAATAGTAAAAAAGCGTATAAAATTTTCATTTAACCCCCACAATGAAATAAATTATGTAGGGGCGAACCTGTGTGTTCGCCCTCAATAAAAAAGAACTCAACATGGAATATAAAGATTACTACAAAATTTTAGGTGTATCGCGTGGTGCTAATCAAGATGACATTAAACGCGCTTATCGCAAGTTAGCACGTAAATATCATCCGGATGTAAGCAAAGAAAAACAAGCAGAAGAACAGTTTAAAGGAATTGGAGAAGCTTACGAGGTCCTGAAGGACCCAAAAAAACGTGCCGCTTATGATCAATTAGGCAACAATTGGCGAGCAGGTGAAGAATTTCGACCACCTCCAGGTTGGAATACAGGGGGTGGGGGTTTTACCGGTACGCATGTTAATTTCAGTGATTTTTTTGAAAGCCTGTTTGCCGGTAGACCAACGTCGGCCCATCAATGCCGTAGTCCCTTTCAAGCTCAAGCAAAGGGCGAAGATCAACATGCTAAAATAGCGATAACTCTTGAAGAAGCTTATCAAGGTACCACTCGAACTCTACAATTACGAGTACCTGAAATAGATCCTCACAGGCAAATACACTCTAAAACACGCACTTTAAATGTTAAAATTCCCCAAGGTGTCGTATCAGGTCAAAAAATTCGTCTTCGTTCACAAGGACCAGAGGGGGTAGGCGGTGTCCGTGGTGATTTATATCTGGAAATCGAATTTCAGCCTCATCGTTTTTACCGTGTCGAAAGTCAAGATGTTTATCTTACTTTACCTATTGCCCCCTGGGAAGCGGCTTTGGGTAGCACCGTAGCAGTACCGACTTTAGGTGGAAATGTAGATATGAAAATCCCGGCAGGTTCACAATCTGAGCAAAAATTGCGCCTTAAAGGGCGAGGACTCCAGGGCAACCCACCTGGTGATCATTATATTGTACTACAAATTGTGACACCAAAAGCTTCCACTGAAGCAGCACAAGCATTTTATCGCAAAATGGCACAAGAATTATCCTTCAATCCACGCGAAAATTTGATGGCGTAAAAAAACGGTTTTCTAAATTATTGCTAGGCAAATTTTCTGATTGAAAAAAAATTCGTTTAGAAATTTCTAAAAAAACTTTGGATTATCGTATTCAAACTTTTTGCAGCTAAAAAATAACAAGGGTAAAAAATGGGATTAGTTTTATGTTACATCGCCACTTAAATCATCAACAATATACTTTGGCAGCGATTGATGACATCATTTCGCGTGGGCGTTGGGAAGATTGGATCGAGTTACGAGATGCCGTCCTCAATAACCGGACTTTACTTGAGAAAGTGCAGCGAATTTGTCAGGCTTATGTCCATGATCCTTATGCTCAACGTTACCACTTTTGGAAACATTATGCGAAAAAACACCTTACCTGACTGGGAACAAGTTTTGTCATCTGCCGCTCGTTTACAACGTATTCTGCCTCAAGCGGTGCTGGTGGGTGGAACAGCCTCTGCTATTTATGCACAGCACCGCTTTTCGCGGGATGCTGATCATGTATTGGTTGACTTAAAAAGCCGGTTTGAGGATATCTTAGCCGAGTTGGAATCGGTTGCTGGATGGAAAACAGCCCGAATTCAAAGGCCTGTACAAATTTTGGGCAATCTGGATGGTATAGAAACCGGCATACGGCAATTAATCCGTCATGAGCCATTGGAGACCAAGGTAATCAATTATCACGGAAAAATGTTAAGCATACCGACTGAGGCTGAAATATTGCGTATCAAAGGAATACTTATCCTTAAACGCAATGCTACCCGCGATTATTTGGATTTTGTCGCTTTAGCAGATCACTTGGGGAATGAGCCGGTTGTCAAGGCACTTGAACGCTTTAATAGTTTGTACCCGCAAGAAAATGGGGAATCCCCACTTCAGCAACTACAAGCACAACTTGCGAACGCGCTGCCATTCGACTTAGACGAGGTCAAACAGACATTATCCGAGTACAAGGGTCTTGATCCCAAATGGCATGACTGGGAGTGTGTGAAAATGACCTGTGCAAATTTGGCAACAGCCATTTTTGACAGCTGTTAAAAATTTTTGCTGGAGCAGGTTTGCAACCAGCGAAGTCACTTTTCCCTTCCTTAAAAAAAATCGAATGGGAAAAAACGTTTTGGAAGCTTTTTAGAAACCCCGTTTTTTCAAAAAATTGGGTTTATTTCACCATTAGCCATTATTAACCATTATGTTAATCATTCTTCAGGATGCGATTCATGAATTTCGTAAATTTGTTGCTCTGGAATCAGCCAGCAGTATTATATTAATTGGGGCAACAATACTGGCTTTATTAATCAGTAATTCAGCTTTTGCCCATTTCTATGAAATCCTACTACATAGTGATTTAGTTCTTCAAATCGGTCCCCAAATCAAAATCCATATAGAACCATTAGAATTTTGGATTAACGACGGTTTAATGACCCTCTTTTTTCTATTAATCGGACTAGAACTCAAGCGCGAAGTACTGGAAGGGCAATTGTCTCAGGGAGCAAAAGTCATGCTTTTACCTGTCATTGCCGCTGCGGGAGGGGCGATAGTACCAGCATTGATTTATGCCAGCTTAAACTGGGACAATTCAAGCGCATTAAATGGCTGGGCAATTCCATCCGCCACCGATATTGCTTTTTCATTAGGCATATTAATGTTATTAGGCGAACGTGTTCCCTTATCTTTAAAACTTTTTTTAATGGCACTGGCTATCATTGATGATTTAGTGGCTATCATCATTATCGCTCTATTTTATTCGACGCAGGAGTTGCAACCCTATTATTTAGCATTAGCAGCAGCAATACTGACAATACCCAAAATATTATTCTACTGGAAAAGAATAGCTAACCTTAAACTATACCTGATTCTGCTGTTATTTTTATGGTTTTTTATTCTTAAATCAGGTTTACATGCTACCCTCGCTGGTATTGCTTTGGCATTTTTCATCCCAAGCATTAGAGACGGTGGATACCCTCTATTACATGAATTTGAAGAAAAACTACATCCCTGGGTTGCCTATTTCATATTACCCATATTTGCTTTTGCCAACGCAGGTGTATCTTTTGAAGGCATGAGCTTAAATGTTCTTTTGGAACCGGTACCTTTAGGCATCATGCTAGGTTTATTTATAGGAAAACAATTGGGTGTGTTTGGATTTGCTTGGATAACGATTAAACTCGGATTAGCCCCCTTACCGGAAAATGCGAATTGGATGAGTCTTTATGGGGTTTCTGTTTTATGTGGTGTTGGTTTTACCATGAGTTTATTTATTGGCGGATTAGCATTTACAGATGCAGAATATATGACTCAAGTACGACTCAGCGTTTTATTAGGATCATTTTGCGCCGCGATAGTGGGTTATATCATTTTGTACATTGCCACAGCTAGACAGAAGTAATTGAGACAAGCACGCGATTGTAGGGGCGAACCTGCTTGTTCGCCCTACAAAATAAAGCCAGTGCGCATCTATAATACGATCGCCTTTCATTGCATCATTTTCAAAAACCAAATCAAGCTCGCCATTCTCCCTGTTACTTTATCGCGCCGATAGGAATAAAAACGTTCTGCATCTGTATAGGTACAAAAATCGCCCCCATATACTGCTGTTACACCTTGATGAGCTAAACGTTGCCGAGCCAGTAGATACAAATCGGCTAACCAATGATCCTCACGACTTGGTTTAAAAGCATCCTTTGCCGATGGCAAAAAATCCATAAACGCTTGACGCACCTCATCACCTACTTCAAACGCTTGGACTCCAATAGCGGGACCTAACCAAACTAATATATCTTGAGGGGGAACATTTAAATGTTGTAAAGTGGTTTCTAATATTCCATCTGCCAGTCCACGCCAACCAGCATGAGCTGCTGCAACGCGAGTACCCGCACGGTTACAAAATAGTACCGGTAAACAGTCTGCGGTGAGAACAACACAAATGTGCCCTGGTTGCGTCGTAAAAGTGGCATCAGCCGCACTATAGCGATGCTCAGTATTAGCCATCACAATTTTATTCCCGTGGACTTGTTTAAGCCAAATCGGTTTGGTCGGCATTTTTAGGGTTTGGATAAGCGCAGAGCGATTCGCCGCGACTGCCTTAGCATCATCGCCGACATGTTCGGCTAAATTGAAACCGTCATAAGGCGGGTGACTGTAGCCACCTTGACGAATTGTGCTATAGGCTTTAACTTGCGAGGGTGCCGGCCAAGTGGGTGTTATAAATTTAAGCATGTTCTTGTTTATCCTTTTCAAGTGCGACCAATAAATCTTGCATATCATCAGGTAAAGGGACTGACCATTGCATCCATTTACCATTGATCGGATGAGTCAATCCTAATCGTTCGGCATGTAGGGCTTGACGCGGAAAGGTTCGTAAGATTTCTTTAAATGTGTCCTGACTATTAGGGGGTATCCGCAAACGTCCCCCATATATGGAATCGCCTACAATAGAATAATGTTTATAAGCAAGGTGGACGCGAATTTGATGGGTACGCCCCGTTTCCAATTTGACGCGCAGCAGCGTATGGGCGCGATAACGTTGGATAATACGATAATGGGTAATAGCCTGTTTACCGGATGCTTCCACAGCCATACGAGTCCGGTGAATATGATGCCGTCCTATCGGCGCATCTACTGTACCACCGGCAACCAGCACCCCAGTTACTACTGCTTGATATTCTCTCATAAAATCATGGTTTTGAAGTTGCGCTACCAAATGGGTATGGGCGGGTAAAGATCGCGCTACTGCTAATATGCCACTGGTATCTTTATCAAGACGGTGAATAATACCAGCACGGGGTATTGATGCCAATGTCGGTGTGTGGTGCAGTAATGCATTCACCAGGGTGTTATCTTGATGACCAGCCCCTGGGTGTACGACTAAGTTTGCAGGTTTATTAACGACTAATAGGTCCTCATCTTCATAAAGGATGTTAAGAGGTAATACTTGGGCTTTCCAAGGAACTTCTTCTTCAAGTTGTGCAGTGACTTGTACTTTTTCTCCGCCTTTCACTTTATCCTTACCACGCCAGGGGGCTGTATTGATTAAAACCTGTCCATTGCGTATCCATTGCTGCAAACGCGCTCGTGAATAAGAAGGGAATAGTGTCGCGAGGGCTTTATCAAGCCGATAGCCCGCCAGTTCAGATGGAATGATTGTATTAAAATATTTTGTTGTCATGGTTTCCTTTTGTGTTATCCATTATTTATACTGCGTGTCCATCAGTTTAGCTTCGCTGACTTCGTATCGTAAAAATCTAAACTGCCTATTAGAATTATTGTTTTTGAAAAATAGTATTTTTTGTACTCCATTTTCACAAATTTTGAATACAATCAGTATATATAGCAATTCCCGTTTGGGTTAAATACAGGGAAAACACGCAGGTTTGCCCCTACGAATAATGTACTGATAGCAAGCGGGAAACGCTATAATATATATCTGTACTTGACTCAATCGGAAAAGGCTATATTCCCGTGTTAAGTATTAGTTTTTAAATAACTCACCCAAAATAATATACCAGTTAAGAATTAACCCTACAATCATTATAGTTATATTTCACTTATTATCGAAGGCGACATTTTGGTATTTTTGACCGACTTTTAATGATGAAACCGGCGCATTTTCAGCAAAAAAATTTTTCCTTAATAATCAACAAGTTAATTAACATCTCTTCCCGAGCGGATCCCCCCTAATTTTGCCCGAAATTTATAACCTCAAATTGTATAAAAAGACGGTTTTATACAATTTTTCATTTAAAAGCTTCAAAAAAATAAGAAATCTTTTTTCAAATAGCCATTTTTTTGAATTTTTCACTCCATTTTCTTTGAAATCGTCAAAAAAATAAAATGATAAAAAACAATAAGTTAGTTAACATCTCCCACTAGGCTTATCAAAAAATTTATGGGCGGATTTCAGGTTCGAGTCGCCGAGTCGAAAAAGGCTTCAAAAAAACATTTTTTGAACACATTAAAAAACCGATTTTTCGGTTCATAAACAATATAGCAATTCCCGTTTGGGTTAAATACAGGGCAAACACGCAGGTTTGCATTAATGACTTTTCGTGAAAAGGAAAAAATTGAGAGTTTAAATATTGACACAGATATTTTTAATGAGAGATAGGTACAAAATAAATGATAAGCCGCTTTTTGAAAAAGAGCCTGAAGAAAAACTTTTTCTCGTTAAATCATTTTTTGATAAAAAACTTGAAGAAGAACTTGAGGAAGAACTTGAAAAAGAAGTTGAGAAAAAAATTTTTCTTGTTGACACCATAATATTTTTTCATCCATGAACAAACTTCGTATTCTGATATTCAAAATCTACTGAACGTATTTAAAATTTGTGAAAATGTGCTCAAAATACGATTTTTCAAAAAATAGTATTTCTGATTTGCATTTTATATTTTCACAAAACTGATGCACACATACTATCACTTATGGCAAATAATTTGTAGTATAATATATACTGTGGTAATGCTGAGGTAGTGAAAATCCGGTTTTTTAACCAAAAGTTGCTCCCATTTTTTTGTAATTATTAATTATTAATTTAATTTTATTGTAATTTCGTAATCTTTTATTTTAAAGGAAAGAGTGTGATTGAATTTGAAGGCCAAATCTGGGCTGTTCAAGATAATGATGATGTCAATTTCTTATGCACCACGAAGCGGGTTAAGAACAAAATTCAGGTTATTAATGAAAAGGGGCGCGATCTGCGCGTATCCGAAGATAAGTTGTTATGGCAACACACTAGTATTGTCCGGGAGCCTAATGATTGGCAAACCCAACTGACGAAAATTCAAGCTACGGTCGATTCGCTACATGATGACATTGATGTGTTGTTGTTATGGGAAACGGCGTTAGAATTAGAAATTTCTGAAATCAATGAATTAGCCGATTTATATTTTGGAAAAGAGATTACGACTGAACATTTAGTGGCGATTTGGCGTGTATTGGCTGAAAATCGTTTTTATTTTAAGCGCAAGGGTAAAAACTGGGAACCACGCCCTGTTGAACAAGTCGAGGAGTTAAAAAACCAACGTGAACGTGAATTGGCACGGCTAAAAGCCCAAGGACTTGCCCATGATTGGTTGCAAAATATGACAAAATTTCCCGTGCCAGCTTTTTTAAATTTTGCGACAGCGCAAGAAAATAGTGAAGCTTTTCAAGTGAGATCGGTGCCGCAAGAGATTATACCGTTTATAGAACGTTTAGAATGCTGGTTACGAGGTGATACTGATAAAGATGTAGAAGAATTAGTGAGTCGCATCACAGTGAAATTAAATCCGCGTGAATTTGTCTTTGAAGTTTTACAAAAAATCGGTCGTTTACCGATGGATGCAGATCGCGATGTGATTGTGGGTGGCTTAAAACCAGAATTTTCATCTGCGCTTAATGAATTCGCAGAAACGGTGCCACCCTGGCAACCGGCTGAAACACAAAGCATTACTGATTTATTGTTTAGTATTGATGATGAGGAAACTCGTGAAGTGGATGACGCGCTGGCGATTGAACGCGATGGCTTACTCTGGAAAATGACCATTGCCATTGCTGATCCTGCAAGTGTTATCCATCGGGGTGATGTATTGGATCGAGAAGCAATGCGGCGTGGTACGACCGTTTATTTGCCAACGCAAACGGTATTGATGTTGCCACCCAAAATTTCTTGTGATATTGCGAGTTTAAGCGTGGGTCATGTACGCTCTTCCCTGGTAATACGGGCGTGGATGAATGATCAAGGCGAAATGACCAAAACTAACATTAGCCGAGAGGCAATACGGGTATTGAAACGCTTAGATTATACTGATGCGGATCAAATGATTAAAGAAGGAACAGATGACAATGCCCGGTATTTGCGTGAGTTATTAACTTGTGCCAAACATTTGCACGCTGGGCGTTTAGCCGAAGGTGCGTTTAATTTGCAACGCCCTGAATACAAGATGAGTATTAACGAAAATCACATTACCGTGAATATGATTAAGCGGGATTCTCCCAGTCGTTTATTGGTGGCAGAAATGATGATTTTGGCAAATCATATTGCAGCCAAATATGCACATCGTCATCAGGTGTCAGTGATTTATCGTATTCAAGATCCTCCCATGGTACCCATTACCAAAGAAATGACTGCGGATCCCATTGGCTTTCATAAAGTCCGTAAGTTTTTAGGTCGTTCTTCATTATCCTTAGAACCTGCTGGACATAATGGTTTAGGTTTATCCATGTACACACAGTTGACTTCACCGCTACGCCGTTTTGCTGATTTAGTCATGCAACGACAATTGATGGCACACTTGGTTGGTGAAAAATTACCTTATGATAAAGAAGAATTATTTAAGGTATTAGAAACCGCAGATCGCACTGCCCGTGAATCCCGTTCGATTGAAGGTGAGGCTAAAAAACGCTGGCTGATGCAGTATTTAAAGCAAAATTGGAGCGAAAAGCCCTTAGAGATCATTGTGATTAATGAAGTCAAGGGCGGGTATAAAGTTGAGATGCAGCCTTGGGGAGTCGAGGCGTATTTAGCCACATCAAGAAGTTTAAGAACTGGTCAAAGTGTGGAAACGGTTATTGATAAAATTCGTGTTAAAGCGGGGAGTGTTCGATTAAAATTAAAATAATTGGGAATTGGGAATTGGGAATTCACAATTAACCATTAAATAATCTTGCATACTGTTGAGCAGATGCAGTGACATCAATTTGCCCGAATAAACCATTTATAACAGCTAAACAATCTGCACCTGCTTTGATCAATTCAGCCCCATTATCAGGTGTAATGCCACCTATGGCAACCAGTGGGCAATGAAACATTTTTCGTGCTTGACGTAATTTTTCTACACTACACCAGACTGCCTCGGGTTTGGTACGAGAACTGAAAAAACGACCAAAAGCGACATAATCAGCACCGGCATTAATAGCTTGTTGCGCTTTGGTAAGTTGATTATAACAAGATACACCTATTATAGCGTCTTTACCCAGTACGGCGCGAGCCGTAGAAAGTTCAACATCATTTTTACCAATATGTACTCCATCAGCACCTACTTGCAGGGCAAGTGCCACATCATCATTAATTAATAATGGCACCTGGTATTTTTTGCTTATGTAGCTTAATGCTTGTGCTTGTTCAAAATGCCGCTTATTGCTTTTATCACGGTATTGGATAATTTTAGCACCGCCAATAATAGCCTGTTCTACAGTGTCTATTAATTTTTCCGTCTTGATCAGTTTATTATCAGTAATGGCGTAAAGTCCACGTAAAGGTAATTGCATCAGTTATTTTAATGATTAATGAGGTTCTTACAAAACTCTGAATATATAAGTTTTAAGAAATTTTTTCAAAAATAAGACCTGACAGGTTCCAAAAACCTGTCAGGTCTAAGAACTTTTGTTTTTCTAAAAAGCTATAAAAATAGGGCAACCCCACTTGCCCTGCCCTATCTCTAAACAGAATAATCTGCAAGCCCTTGATTACCCTCAACATTTATTAATTTTGGGCTATTGATTTTAGAAAATTTCACCACTTTGCGGTCCCGTAAATAATCGGCGACTATTTCCCAAACGGGTTTCCCAGGGGATTGGCTACGAACGGTTGCCCAGCCTGTTACCTTATATTGCTTGTTCATGTCGATGGGAGTCCCATCATCTAATGTCATCTGACTAATACGTTTATGAATAGATTGAGTCGGATCGCAAACATAATCCATTCCACCCACACGTACCATATCACCGCCTTGTTGTTGATAAGGGTCCGGATTAAAGAGATTATCGCAAACATCTTCTAAAATTTGTTTGAGGTCTTGACCTTTTAAATTGCGCGTGTATGTTTCAGGATAGGTGGTAGCCGTTTGGCTTAAAAGCTGTTCCAAGTTGATATCTTGCCCTGGCAATACTGTTGTTCCCCAGCGAAAACCGGGGGAAAGGGCTATTTGGGCATCATTTTGTGTACGTAATGCATCGCAAATTAATTGATCATAAGTCCCATTAAAATTACCGCGCCGATATAAAACTTGATCTGCTACAGCCAATTTTTCATTCAGTTGATTAAGATAAGGGGCGCGTACTTGATCAATATAAGCTTGCATATCCTTATCGGGCGCAATGAAATTAGAAAAGACGGGTAGTAAACGATAATGATAATCTTTGACTTGCCCTTTTTTAACAACAAAATCCAGTACGCCAACAAATTTGCCATTAGAGCCAGCATTACAAACCAAGGTGACACCGCCCTGGTTTTTCACTTCGGTTGGACGGGGAACCGCATCATGGCTATGTCCACCTAAAATGACATTAATGCCACTCACCCTTTTTGCCATTTTCAAGTCAACATCCATGCCGTTATGTGATAATAAGACGACAATCGCCGGTTTTTCTTGACGATGAATTTGATTAACTAATGCCTGTAATTCACTTTCATAAATTCCAAAAGTCCAATCCGGTATAAACCGCGCTGGATTAGCAATCGGTGTGTAGGGAAAAGCTTGTCCAATAATGGCAACGGATATGCCGCCTAATTCACGCATCGTATAAGGTTTAAAAGCCAAACCGCTGTCTTCATCAAAGGCAGGCGCACCGTCAAACAAAGCTTCATCTTTCACAAAAATATTTTGAGCGACAAATTCGCCCTTAAATTGTTTAAGATTAGCTAATACCTCTTGAGCTTGGTAAGTAAATTCCCAATGCCCTGTCATTATATCAATACCTAATAAATTAGTCGCACCTACCATATCTTGACCGCGTGTCCAGTAGGCTGTGCCGCTACCTTGCCATGTGTCACCACTATCTAATAATAAGGTTTTTTCGCGCCCATAACTGTCGCGCAAGCGTTTAATCAATGTCGCTAAGTGGGCAAAACCTCCTATTTTGCCATATTTTTGAGCTGCTGTCACATAATTTAGGTGCGTGAAAGCATGAGCTTCTAGCGTATTAGGTTGGATACCAAAATGTTGTTGCCACTTTTCACCTACCAGATGGGGTACCTCGCCTTGTAGTTCACCAATGCCTAAATTGACATGGGGTTCACGATAATATACCGGCAATAATTGAGCATGGCAGTCACTGATCTGTAGTAAACGTACTTGACCGCGTGGCGGTATTTCATAAAGATCAGCCGATTGTGCGGCAAACATGGATTGTGGTAACATCCCGGCTGCCCCGGCTATAGACATGAGTTCTATAAATTGACGACGATTGATTGACATAGTTTTAATTGGAATTAGAAATTGGGGAGCATGAATTAATTTGAGTAATTCAAGGCAACCACAAGGGATTGCCCAGAGCGGTTCAATGCCATTTAAGTTAAGGGCAGACACACAGGTCTGCCCCTACAAAACCCCACGTATTATGTGATTTTCGGTACTAACCACCGCGAACGCCTGGCTTAACTTAATGGCATTGCCTGAGTGGTTACTATATTTTTATAATTTATTCAAACTTTCTTGATTTCAAGTCATATTATAAAAATCTGGTTTTATTCTTATTATTGGGCGTACCGCTACTGCATTTCAGTAATCCGTTGTACTGAATCTACTTTTGTTTATCAAATTAAAATAGACAAATAAATTTGACTTTTATTTTTTATATATATTAGAATATAATTTTATTCATTCATGCTTATCAAAGGTTAAGGACAGATATTTTCTTTAGCCTTTTGTAAATTCATCACACTCTTATGAGTGTGATTGTAAAATATTATTAACCTAATTGGAGATATTTCTTAATGTCTGAAGAACGCATTAATCTTTTTAATCTGAAATCTGAGCGGATTCGCATGCTACATTTTACGTGGTTTGCCTTCTTCATCAGTTTTTATGTGTGGTTTAATATGGCCCCTCTGATGGGTCAAATCCGAGAGGCTATGGGCTTGGATATGCAACAGGTGAAGGTTCTTATGATCCTCAATGTGGCTATGACGATTCCGTCACGAATTGCCGTTGGCATGCTGGTGGACAAAATTGGGCCACGTGTTATGTTTTCAATTTTGCTGTTCGTTTCAGGCATTTTATGTATCATCTTTTCGATGATGGATACGTTTGAAAGATTAGCGATGATGCGATTTTTATTAGCTTTCGTCGGTGCCGGTTTTGTAATTGGTATCCGCATGATTGGTGAATGGTTTCCCCATAAACAAGTTGGTTTAGCCGAAGGTATCTACGGCGGTTGGGGTAACTTTGGTTCAGCAGGTGCCGCGTTAACTATACCAACAGTTGCTGTCTTATTGACTGGCATAGGTGGTGAAGATAACTGGCGTTATGCCATTGCTATCAGTGGTATGGTGGCTATTACTTATTCCTTCATTTACTTCAACGTTGCAAGGGATACGCCTAGAGGTTCAACTTACTTTAAACCTAATAAAACAGGTGCGATGGAAGTGACAAGTCCTGGTGACTTTGTACTTTATCTGGTCATGAATATACCCTTATACTTGGCTTTGGCTGTTTTGACTTGGAAATTATCGCCTCTTAATTTGGGACTACTGACCCAATTCTGGAGTAACATGATTTATGGAATGTTAGTCTTTATTTATATGTTCCAGACTTATCATGTTTACCGGGTCAACAAAGAAGTCTTCACGACCCCTGTACCTGAGATCCATCGCTATCAGTTTAAACAAGTAGCGATGTTAAACTTGGCTTATTTCTGTACCTTTGGTTCAGAATTGGCTGTGGTTTCCATGTTACCGTTGTTTTTCTTTGATACCTTTCAAGAAGGCGGGATGACTCAAGTGATGGCAGGTTTAGTGGCTGCAAGTTTTGCCTTTGTGAATTTGATTGCGCGTCCATTCGGTGGCTTTTTCAGTGATACCTTTGGGCGTAAAAAAGCTTTGATCATTTTGATCGGTGGATTATCACTTGGGTATTTTCTGATGAGTCTTATTGATTCTGCCTGGTGGATTCCGCTGGCTGTGGTAGTAACTATGTTTTGTTCATTCTTCGTCATGGCGGGTGAAGGTGCTGTATTTTCACTGGTACCCCTCATCAAGCGGCGTATGACGGGTCAAATTGCGGGTATGACGGGTGCTTATGGTAATGTAGGTGCGGTTATCTATTTAACGACATTATCCTTTGTGAGTAACGAAACATTCTTCCTTGTGATTGGTGCTTCAGCATTGGTGGTTATGGTTTTCATAGCACTCTTCTTAGATGAGCCAAAAGGACAAATGGCTGAAGTCCTACCAGATGGCACCGTACAAATGATTGATGTCAGTTAAAAGGCTTTAGTTTAATTGTGAAACTTCGTTCCCGCTAGGTTCATTGTGAATTATTTCACTGCGTAACGAAGTAATTATTAATTAAACATTATACCGATTTAATGTAAGCCATTGATTTACTTAAAATGCATATTTTAGTAACACTAATGAAGTCAAGCACTTAAATTAAATCGGTATAATGTCTTCAGAGCTTTAAGCATTAATAATGCTTCTTCCTATTCACAATGAACCTAGCGGTTACGCACTGAAACAATTCACAATTCCCCAAAATGAATTATCATGTCAAATACACTTTCAATCACAGCCGGTCATTATTCACAAACCGGTCGCAAAGCAAAAAACCAAGATGCTATCGGTGTTTCGGCACCTAAAGAACCCTTACTTACCAGCAAAGGAATAGTCGCTGTGATCGCGGATGGCGTGAGCAGCAGTGAAGCAGGGGGTGAAGCCAGTGAATACAGCGTTAAAAGTTTTTTAGGCGACTATTTCAGTACGCCAGAATCTTGGACTGTTAAAACCGCAGGCCAAAAAATCCTTATGGCTCTGAATCGCTGGTTATATGGTCAAGGTCAGCATATCTATGGAACACATAAGGGATTGGTAACCACATTCAGTGCACTCGTTATCAAGTCAAGAAAAGCCCACTTATTTCACGTCGGGGATACACGCATTTATCGTTTACGAAATAAAGTGCTAGAATGTTTTACCACCGATCACCGTGTCATAATATCTCCAGAAAAAGAGTATTTGTCCAGAGCGATGGGTATTGAATTGCATGTTGATATAGATTATCGCACTGTGAGTGTAGAAGCTGATGACTACTTTATTTTTTCAACCGATGGTGTACATGAATACATTAAAAGTAAAGACATTGTCCGTAATGTGCTTGAAAACCCTGAAGATTTAAATAAAGCCAGTCAACTATTAACCGATTTAGCCTATCAAAATAACAGTCCTGATAATTTGACAGTACAAATTGTACGGATCGATAGTGTTCCTACCCAAGATGTTAATGATTTTTATCAAAAGCTAACTGAGTTGCCTTTTCCGCCTCCATTATCCGTTGGTATGAGCTTGGATGGCTATAAAATTTTGCGGGAAATACATGCCAGCAATCGTTCTCAATTATATCTCGCTTTGGATGAAGAAACACAAAAAGAGGTCGTACTCAAAACACCCTCAATGAACTTTGAAGATGATCCGGTCTATATTGATTTATTTCTTCACGAAGAATGGATCGGCAAACGCATGAAACACCCGCATGTGATGAAAGTTTATGAACACGCGCGGCATCGTCAATGCTTATATTATGTGTCGGAGTATGTTGAGGGTCAAAATTTGCGCCAATGGATGGATGATAATCCTGATCCCGCTTTGAGTGAGGTCAGACATATCATTGAACAAATTGCGGTGGGACTGAGGGCATTTCACCGTATGGAAATGATTCACCAGGACCTTAAACCGGAAAATATCATGTTGGACAGATATGGCACAGTTAAAATAATTGATTTTGGTTCCACCAAAATTGCTGGTCTTGAAGAGATCACCACGCCTATTGAACGGATCAGTATGCTGGGTACTAAAAACTATACAGCCCCAGAATACTTACTGGGTTATACCGGTAGCATTCAAGCGGATATTTTTTCGTTAGGTGTCATTACCTATGAAATACTTACTGGTAAATTGCCTTATGGGGAAGCTAAAATAGGACAAGCACCTCGTAAAATGAATTATGTGTCAGCTTGTCATTACAAGCCATCATTACCAGTATGGGTGGATTATGCCCTTCAAATAGCGGTTCATCCTAATCCAGAAAAACGTTATCGAACCTTGTCAAAATTTATCCATGATCTTTCCCATCCTGCTCGCACCGTTCCAATGTTGGTACGTAATCCTGTGTCTTTTTGGCGTGGAAGTGCAATCATTTCCTTGATTATCAATTTGTTGTTTTTAGTTTATTTTTTGAGTAAATAAGGAAGGCGCATAAAATTTAAATATTTTGGCCTAAAGACCTGTCAGGTTTTAGAAACCTGACAAGTTTGATAAGTTTAATTTTTCTGAAAACCCATAAGCAGCTAGTGGGCAGCAAAGCTGCCTACCATACTGAAAATCTTAAAAGATTGTACTTATTTATTGTTGCTTAGGCTTATAAATACCGCGCTGTATTAAGTATTGCAATATTTGTTCTACACATTGATCGATACTGTCATTATCACTATCAATTGACAATTCTGGATGTAGGGGGGGTTCGTAAGGTGATGAAATACCCGTAAAATCTTTAATTTCACCAGCCCTGGCACGGCGGTATAATCCTTTGACATCACGCTGTTCACAGGTTGTTACCGAACATTTGCAGTAAACTTCAATAAAATCCTCACCCACTAAACTTCTCCCTTTATCTCGATCAGATCGAAACGGAGAAATAAATGCTGTTAAAACAATTACTCCGGCTTCAACGAACAATTTAGCGAGCTCATTAATGCGACGAATATTTTCTACCCGATCTTCATTGGAAAAGCCTAAATCTCCACTTAAGCCATGACGTACATTATCACCATCAAGCACAAAGGTATGATAGCCCATTTGATAAAGTCTTTCTTCTAGGGCATGAGCTAAGGTAGATTTACCCGCGCCGGATAAACCCGTAAACCACAATAAAACACTTTGATGAGAATTGAGTTCAGCCCGACGCTGACGTGTTACAGTGGCATGATGCCATACAGTATTACTACTTTTAGGTTTGTTTTCCATTATAATAACTGTTCCAATAAACTTGGACTTTCATTGCCTATTAGGTAAAATTCAATAATAATAAATTAATAAGGATGAATGAAAATATTAAAATTAAAATTTCTAATTTTAAAAAAGTTCAATTAAATAAATTCTAATGGATAAATGCTAAATTCGACTAACTAAACCCATTGCCGAGTATCCTAAAGGGTAGTTTAGCTTGTTTATTCTTGCAGCTAAAAACCGTTTTGCAAGAGCCTCCATTATAATTAAATAGTATCACTATTTGCATTAACTAAAGTAGATAAAAAATAAAAATACCGACTTATTGCCACGTTTTATCACTGGCTTACTGTAGATATTAGACGGATTTAATCGCTATAATATCTAATTTATAATATATCGTTTGAGGCTCTTGCAAAACGGTTTTTAACCTTGAAAGAATAAATGATCTCCGCTCCGATCCGTTACTGCGTTTTTAAGGCAAACAGCTAAAGTACTTGTTAGGGTATTACTAGGCAGTCTTTTTAGTCGGTTTTAACCGATTTTAGCTATTAGCCTTAGAATTTATTCTAAGGCGATTTGCTTTATTAATATTTTTTATGTGGAATGATATTTATTATTCAATAAGTTATCAGTTGAATTATTGATTTCCAAACTGGGCAACTTGGGCAACTTAAACTGGTCACCATAAGGAACGACTCGTCGCCACCCTTTTCAGATAAATAATTTCTAGCAAAAGAAACAAGTTTTTTCATAACGACTTCGCGTGTTTAACATGCTTGATATGATGGTATATTTTTTATAAAAAATCTAAGGAGACTATAAATGTCAAAAATTTTACTGGTAGAAGATAATGAAATGAATCGTGACATGCTTTCCAGGCGTTTAGAACGTAAAGGGTTTGAAGTCGTTGTTGCGAAAGATGGGGGGGAAGGGGTGGATACGGCACATTTTTCGCATCCCGATTTAATATTGATGGACATGAGCTTACCAGTCAAAGATGGTTGGACCGCCACCAAAGAAATTAAAGAAGCAGAAGATACTCAACATATTCCGGTTATTGCTCTGACAGCTCATGCGATGTCTGGTGATCGAGAACAAGCACTCGCTGCTGGTTGTGATGACTATGATACTAAACCCATAGAATTGCCCCGTTTGCTAGGTAAAATTGAAACATTACTAGCACGATAAGAGCACAGAGAGATTCGCTATGATCGCGGTAGAAAAAGGCTATTCGGAGCCATTCGGCGAGAGCGATTTCAGTGGGGAAATTGAACTGGTGGACATGGGGCATGATCTATTGACCCCCACCAGCACCATTATTGCCTATATTGAAATGCTCTTAGAATATGCTGATGAGCATCTAAAGTATCCTGATTTTATTTCGGATATGAATAAAATGTTGACGGCAGGTGAACAATTATCAGCTTTAATTACACAATTGTTTTCTAAAAAAGATTATCGAAGTGGTGAAATTGACTTTGAAGCCTTTACTTCCACGGTCCGTCATGACTTACGCAACCCCATCAATGCCATTATTGGTTATGGTGAAATGTTGCTTGAAGATATTGAGGCAGAAATTCACCCAGAAGCTTGTGTTAATCTACAAAAAATTTTGACATCAGCACAACGTTTACTGATTTTGATTGGTGATCTATCTTATCTTTCCAAGAAATCAGAAACTGCACCTAAAAAGAAATCAGAATTGATGAATTCAAATTCCACATTATTAGTCAATAAAGAAGTATGTACGGTATCGACTTCCTCTAATAAAGAAAATTTAAACCGTCAAGCCGTTTTATATTCGTCGAAAGTTAATAGACAGGCAGGAGAATCTTCGGTTGATTTAAATTCGGGACAGCTATTGGTAGTAGATGATAAAGAAAGTAATCGTGATTTATTATCACGCCGCTTAGATAAACAAGGATTTAAGGTACAAGTCGCCGAAAATGGTCGCCAAGCCCTAGATAAAATTCGCCATCAAAACTTTGATTTAATTCTACTTGATATCATTATGCCAGAAATGGATGGTTATCAAGTATTGGAAGAAATCAAAGCTGATCAAGAACTTTGGCGCATTCCTGTTATTATGATTTCGGCTTTAGATGAAATTGATAGCGTGGTGCGCTGTATAGAAATGGGGGCAGAAGATTATTTGCAAAAACCGTTTAATCAAGTTATTTTAAACGCCAAAATTTCTGCCACCCTTGAACGTAAAAAGCTCAGAGATCGTGAACGTGACTTTCTGAAAAAATTGCAAAATGAACAACAAAAATCAGAAAATTTATTGTTAAATATTTTACCCCAAGCTATTGCAGAGCGTCTGAAAAAAGGCGAACATACCATTGCCGACAGTTTTTCTGAAGCGACGGTATTATTTTCTGATTTAGTGGGGTTTACAGAATTGTCTACCGGCATTTCAGCCTCAGAATTAGTTGATAAACTCAACCAAATTTTTTTAGCTTTTGACCAATTAACGGAAAAGCATGGTTTAGAAAAAATTAAAACGATTGGTGATGCGTATATGTTGGTAGGGGGTGTACCGACAGCACGTCCTGATCATGCAGAAGCGGTTGCTAACTTAGCTTTAGAAATGCTTAAAAAACTTGAAATATTAAACAAACAATATCACGATGATTTTAAAATTCGTATTGGAATCCATACAGGTCCGGTTGTTGCAGGCATTATTGGTAAACATAAGTTTAATTATGATTTGTGGGGAGATACGGTGAATATTGCCAGTCGTATGGAATCGCAAGGTATCCAGGATGAGATACAAATTTCAGAGACAACTTACCAACGTATCAAAGATAAATTTATTTGTCAACAGCGGGGTTCTATTAATGTAAAAGGTAAGGGAGAAATGGTGACTTATTTACTTAAGGGGAGAAAAAAATAGGGCATTTGCGGTGGTCTGCCCCTACGTTTACGTTTTTTTGTAGGGGCGAAGTGTTCACCCACGCATTTCGGCGGATTCGTGTTTACAAGTCTTTTAAAAAAGGTGCATTAGCATCCTTAGCTGACAATGTGGGTTCAGTGATGGGCCATTGAATGCCTATTCCTGGATCATCCCAACGGATACTGCCATCATCTTCCGGATGATAATAATCGGTACATTTATAGTGAAAATCAGCAAATTCTGATAAGACACAAAAGCCATGGGCAAAACCGGGTGGAACATAAAATTGTTGATGATCGTCAGCGGATAAAGTGACACCCACCCATTGTCCAAACGAGGGTGAATTTTGACGAATATCGACGGCAACGTCAAATACGCTACCAAGGGTGACATAAACTAATTTACCTTGCGGATATTGCTTTTGAAAATGCAAACCGCGTAGTACGCCTTTGGCGGAGTGGGAATGATTATCTTGTACAAAGGGTCCTGGAATACCTGCCTCAGCATAACGGGCTGCATTAAATGTTTCTAAAAAAAAACCGCGTGAATCCCCAAATACTTTGGGGGTTATCAATAATACATCTGGGATGGCTGTGGTTGTGACTTTCATTAGAGTTCTTGTACCAAAATGGATTTGAGATATTGACCGTAATTATTTTTTATCAAGGTGTTAGCTAAAGCCGCTAATTGTTCATCGTTGATATAGCCCTTCCGCCATGCAATTTCTTCAGGACAAGCAATTTTAAGCCCTTGTCTTTTTTCAATGGTTTCTACAAATAAAGAGGCTTCTAACAGTGCAGCATGGGTACCGGTATCTAACCAAGCCATGCCACGCCCCATTTTTTCGACTGACAACGTATTGCGCTGTAAATAAACTTTATTGACATCAGTGATTTCTAATTCACATCGGGCAGAAGGTTTAATGTGCTTGGCAATATCTACGACATCATTGTCATAAAAATACAAGCCGGTTACGGCATAGCGAGATTTGGGTGAGTTAGGTTTTTCTTCAAGACTTATTGCTTTACCGTTCTTATCAAATTCAACGACCCCATAACGCTCTGGATCATGTACCTGATAAGCAAACACGGTGGCACCTCTGGTTAAAGTAGTAGCTTGTTGTACCTGGTTTTGGAAACGGTGACCATAAAAAATATTATCACCCAGTACCAGCGCACAAGTTGAGGTACCAATAAACGATTCACCGATAATAAAAGCTTGTGCCAAACCATCCGGTGACGGTTGTACGGCATAGCTGATATTAATACCCCATTGATGACCATCACCTAATAATTGTTCAAAACGGGGTGTATCTTGGGGAGTCGAAATCAATAAAATATCAGTAATATCCGCTAACATTAAGGTGGTTAATGGATAATATACCATTGGTTTATCATAAATGGGTAGTAATTGTTTAGACACCACCTGAGTAACGGGGTGCAAACGTGTACCAGAGCCACCTGCCAAAATAATACCTTTCATTTAATTAACCCCAAACGTTCGCCCCGATAACTACCATCGCGTACTCGTTGCCACCAATCGGAATTTTTTAAATACCATTCCACTGTTTTACGTAAACCAGTGTCAAATGTTTCAATCGGTTCCCAACCTAAAGTTTTTTGAATTTTGCTGGCATCAATAGCGTAACGCAAATCATGTCCTGGGCGATCCGTTACAAAGTGGATTAATTGACTATGGGGTTTATGGAGCGACGTTGGTAATAGTTCATCAAGAGTCGTACATAATGTTTGCACCACTTCTAAATTTGTTTTTTCGTTATGCCCACCAATATTATACGTTGCACCTACTTGCCCCCGTTCTAAAACTAAATAAAGTGCCAGGGCATGATCATCAACGTACAACCAATCACGTACATTATCACCTTTACCATAAACGGGCAATGGCTTACCTTCTAACGCATTGAGAATGATTAAGGGAATCAGCTTTTCAGGAAATTGATAAGGACCATAATTATTAGAACAATTCGTGGTCACAATCGGTAATTTAAAAGTGTGGTGCCAAGCGCGTACTAAATGATCGGAAGCTGCTTTACTTGCTGAATACGGTGAATTGGGTTGATAAGGGGTTGATTCAGTAAAAAGTCCCTCTTTTCCTAAAGTCCCGTACACTTCATCAGTCGAAACGTGATGAAAACGAAAGCGTGTTTTTGCGACATCATCAAGACTTTGCCAATAATGTCGCACCGCTTCAAGTAAGGTGTAGGTGCCAACAATATTAGTATTAATAAATTCAGCCGGACCATCTATAGAGCGGTCCACATGCGATTCGGCTGCCAAGTGCATAATAGCATCAGGTTTGAACTGGGTAAATAGCTGTTGTAATGCCGGCGCGTCACAAATATCAACTTGAGCAAAATGGTAACGGAAATTATTTTTTACAGTGGATAAAGACTCAAGATTGCCTGCATAGGTGAGTTTATCAATATTTAAAACCGTCACATCGGTTTCATTAATAAGATAACGAATCACTGCCGAGCCAATAAAGCCTGCACCACCAGTCACTAGAAGTTTCATCAGATTTAAGTTATCAATAAAAAGCAAAAAAAATGCGATGTCCCTTATGGAACATCGCAACAAGTCCTTTATGACTTAAGATATGAACCTAACGGCTACTTCGTTTCATAACCAAGGGACATTGAAATTGAGAACACTTTTATTTTTTCTTAAACTGCGTGAACTTAATTTCGACACGACGGTTTGTAGCACGACCCATCTTGGTGCTGTTATCAGCAATTGGGTTACTTTCACCTTCGCCAAAGCTGACTATGCCACTGGCTTGGATACCGAGGCTAATTAGGTAATTGGCAACACTATTCGCCCGTTTTTCAGACAGTTTCATGTTGTACTTTTCACTACCCACACTATCCGTATGACCTACGACTTGTATACTTTTAATGAAGCCAACTCCAACTCTATTGACGAGTTCTCTGAGGGTTGTCTCGGCTTGCGAAGTTAAAATAACCTTATCAAAGGCAAAAGTCACATCGCCGGCAAGGACTACGTCTATTGTTTTCTCGTCTATAATAGCACAGCCATGCTCATCAACCGCAGCACCATAAGGTGTATTTTGACACAAGTCTCTATAATCAGGCACACCATCCTGATCTGTATCTAGCGGACAACCGCGTGAATCGACACCTTTAGAAATTTCTAAAGGCGTGTTTTCTGGACAATCGTCACGATAATTCTGGACACTGTCATTGTCGGTATCTATAGGACAGCCTTTCTTAGAGCCACTTTGGTTAACACCTTTTGATATTTCTTCAGGCGTGTTATCGGGACAAACGTCTTCGTCATCCATTATACCATCTTTATCTCGGTCAAAAACATCACCGCAAATTTCAAACGGCTGATTTGGCGTGTTAGCTGTTCTAGGGGTCTGGACACATTCGTCCCGTTTTGTCAACACCGGTTTTCCCTGAGAATCAAGAAGATAATGAGTAGTTTTATCATTGGCAGCCAAAACGGAAAACGCTGCTGTTGACAACAGAGTACCCGTGACTAGCCCGATTAATATCTTACGACCAGAGCAATCAAACATAAATTAAGTTTCCTTATTGTGATGATTAATTTGACATCAAAAGAAAAATTTAAAATTCCAAACACGACGGCTTCACATTGAAACAAAAGTCTAAGCCAATAATTCTGGGTGTTTCAATTTAATCACTGATAGTTGTTCAAATAAATTCCAAAAGGTTTGTAGTGTGAAACTTCGTTCCTAGGAATGAGAATTGAATAATATACTTTCGAGGTTTTTAAAACCTGTCAGGTTTGGCTTGAAAGTTTCTTCTGTTATTAAAGCTTCATTCCTAAGTTAAATTATTCTTCAGCAACGTCTATCAAGTTCAAAATTAGTAACTACCCAAATTAATGATTAGTATAGACTATTTAAAAATTTAACTCTGTTTCATACGTGTTGTCATCAAAATTTTATTCAGTGTAACTTATTTACCACATTTAATCTAAGTTTTTATCACATATATAGCGATATGCTATCATGAAATTTAGTACAATTCAATAGATTTAAATGCAATATAAAGTCATTAAAAGTCAATCAATAAGTGATTATTAACAACACCTCAAAACTGTACTTGATTATTATTTTAGTGGTATTTTAAATATTATTTAAAATCTTAATGTCAATTCATTAATTCGAAATAGATTAACATTTAAGGTTAACATTTAAAATTAAAATAACTTTTGATGATATTTAGTAACTACTCAGATAAATCTCAAGGCTAAAAACTAAGGTATGCTGAAGCCAGTTAAACTACTTATACTCTTTGCTGTAACAAACTTTTGCCTGAAAAACTTTTTTCAATGGGCTACATAAAAGTTTAAGTTATGCCCGTGTGCAGTATAGGAATGTGCACAAAATCACTTTTAAAACACTTCGTTCAAACATGACAGGTTAGTTGTCGAAGTTATTTCAGGCACCTTCCTTAGGCGGCTAGAGCAGATTTTAGCTTTTAACCTTGAAATTTATCTCAAAGCTGAGTAGTTACAATATTTATTAATAATGGTATGACTAACATAGTAAGGACTCAAGTTCTCCTTCTAAATCCAGTTCAACCAAATCATCATAACCGCCCACATGTCTATCTCCAATAAAAATTTGGGGTACTGTGCGCCGTTTGGTGATTTTAATCATGTTTTCCATTTCTTGGTGGTTTATATCTACCAATATTTTTTGTATTTTTTGTACCCCTTTTAGATTTAGTAAGCGTTCGGCCTTCATGCAAAAAGGGCAAATATTTGTACAGTACATGCGGACATTCGGCATAAATGATGTTCTCCTTAACTCAGTGAAGGCTTGTTTAGAGAATATATCAAAAAGAAACCAAGTTTTTGAAAAACTTGGTTTCTATACTAATTTATTTTTTGAGCCATTGGGCAAAATTACCTGTATTGCCCTCATTGCCATCAGCATAACCAGCTTCGTAAGTTTCATTCAGGCGTTGTTCTTCACGCATGGGATTTTGTAAATAGCCTCCCATCCAACCCAGCACATACTCACGGTTGACTTGCGTTTTTTCCATTTCAGTGACGGCATCGTAATAAGTTTTATCCATGGTTTATACTTACCTCTTTCATCAGTTAATCAAAGTTTTCAGATTGTAATTCTGTTGTTAAATATTAACATCTATTGATAAATGTCAATAAATCAAAACATGGGAACGATCAACCCATTATTCCATCCTCAAAAGTGACAATTGGTTATGATATTGTATTTAAGCTTCTTTTGTCAACTCTATTTTGCTTTGATTGCGAAACCCAATGTATTGATTTTTTGTTAATTTAAGTTCTTTTATCAAATGAATGTTAATACAATATTTTCGCCAATTTAAAAATATAGCCATTGTTAAAAATACTTTTTTTATTTTTAGTAAAATCAATAACTTACAAATTTACGGGTGCTCGAAATTGACGATTTTTACAATTTAGCGAAGGTATTGTTAATAGTTATCAATATTTTTGCTAGAAAATTGAAAATTGGATTTTTTATTTCTATAATATTGTATATTAGAATATACTAATATTGACATAACATAAATTGATATACTTAATTATAATTATCCCTAAAATTTTGTCAGGCAACATTTGATTGGCAAGCAAAAATTTGTCTGGATAAATATATTGATTTTTAACAAGGTACTTTATTTTCTGACATAGGTGACGTAGCCATGAAAAAAAGTTTCCAAGATATTATTAATGACTGTCTTGATTCAGTCGATGAAGTGTTCCCTTGGGATTTACAAGATCAGATAGTAACTGAACAAGATGCCCCGCTGTTACTTGACATACGTGAGCCTTATGAATTTGATACCTTACATATAAAAGGCTCTATGAATGTACCGCGTGGCATTTTAGAACCCGCTTGTGACTACGGTTATGATGATACTAGACCTGAACTTGTCGGGTCACGGGAAAAAGAGATTATTGTGATTTGCCGTTCCGGTCAACGTAGTGTCCTTGCAGCTTATACAATGCAAATGATGGGTTATCATTCAGTCAAGTCGTTAAAAACCGGTGTGAAGGGATGGAATGATTTTGAACTGCCTTTGGAAGATGTGAGTGGGCAGATGGTAGATATTGATGATGCCGATGAAATTTTGATGCCAAAAGTTAAAGTTGAACAAATGCAGTCTTCTTTACAAATGGATAATGATTAATTCTTCCGTTAGGCGGGACTTCCAATATGGTTGCTCCTAACATTTTTGAAGGTGCCGGGCTCAAGCGAACACATGGATTCGCCCTTACAAAAAGCCGAAAATTTGACCGTGCGGAGTATATGTAGGGGCAATTTCACGCGTAAGCCCTGAATAGTTATGAGCTATTAAAAGCTGAGTAGTTACTAAATAATAAGGTTATTATATGGTTGCTCCTAACATTTTTGAAGGTGCCGGGCTCAAGCGAACACATGGATTCGCCCTTACAAAAAGCCGAAAATTTGACCGTGCGGAGTATATGTAGGGGCAATTTCACGCGTAAGCCCTGAATAGTTATGAGCTATTAAAAGCTGAGTAGTTACTAAATAATAAGGTTATTATAATGAATATAAGTGTCAAAATTTATTTAATTCTAATTATTTTGATGATTCTAACAATTGGTTTAAGTTTTGAAAAACAAAATGCGTTAGCTGATAATGCATCTAAAATGGAATCTAGTTCTTTATACCATTTACCAACTCAGGTTTTACATACTCTATTCGGGCATCAGCGTAATGTCACTTCAATAGCTTTTAGCCCGAATGGAGATATACTTGCTTCTGGAAGTGAAGATGAAACGATCAAACTTTGGAGAGTTAGTACAGGCAAATTACTCAAAACTTTTAAAGCGCATAATTTTTGGGTGACATCTCTTGCATTTAGTCCTTCTGGAAAAATTCTGGCCTCCGGCGGTGAAGATAAAACTATCAAATTGTGGGATATGGAGACGGGTAAAGCACTGCGTTCATTACAAGGACATGAAAATTCTGTCACTTCTGTCGCCTTTAATTCTAGTGGTAGCATTTTAGCTTCAGCCAGTTGGGATCGAAAAATTCATTTATGGCGAGTGAAAACTGGAACTAAAATACGTACTTTAAAAGGGCATAAACGCAATATACCATCTGTTGCTTTCAGCCCTAAAGGGAGTATATTGGCTACCGCCAGTTGGGATAAAACCATAAAACTGTGGGACGCACGTACCGGTAAAAAACGACATACTTTGAAAGGACATAGAAGTTGGTTAAATACTGTCGCCTTTAGTCCCGATGGTAAAATGATTGCGTCGGGTAGTTTAGATCGTACTATCCGGTTATGGGATGTTGAAACGGGAAAAAAAATCCGTATTTTGAAAGGACATCGTTCTGCTGTTATGTCGCTTGCCTTTAATACAGACGGCAATATCCTTGCTTCAGGTAGTTTAGATAAAACGATCAAGTTATGGGAAGTGAGTAGCGGCAAAAAGCTTATTACTTTGAAAGGGCATTGGGGTCATGTTCTATCGGTGGCTTTTAATCCTGATGGAAGCGGTATCCTAGCTTCGGGTAGTGAGGATAAAACAATAAAATTGTGGAAATAATCTCGAATTTATAACTGATAACTGATAACAGAATGGATGAACGTGAAATGGTTGATTGTATTTCATCAACAGCGCAGGTACGTTGTGTTAAACTACTTGAACAGTTATACCAAAAAGCTCGGTTTGCTATCAAACAGGTACGTAGTCCACTCTCTCATATTCAGGCTATGAAAGTTCAATGTGGCGGATTAAGAGGTATTCGGAAACATGGAAAATTTTCCTATAGATTGTGAGATTTATTAGTCATTATCAAGTTCGTGTTAAACGTGTCCATCATTAAGAAGTATATATATCAAGTCTAGTGAGGTTTAAATGAAGAATAAAGAAATTAAATACTATATTCTAAGTAGTTTATTAATTGTCATTGTGGGATTTTCATCCATCGAATTAGCAACTCGAAGCCTTTCATGGCTATCAGGGAAAGGATTTACATTAGCCTTACATGAGCTAGAACCCTACGATAAAGAAATTGATGATCTTTATCAGTGGCATCCGTTTACTGGCATCATTTTTACGCCCAAATCCATTTTTCAAGGCGGACATCCCAATCAGGAAAAAAGGGCGTTAATTATAACCGATCAACATGGATTTTTAGCTAACACGCCGATTTTAAACTACACCAAATCCGCTAATGAAATCAGAATTGCCACTATTGGTGCTTCAACAACCGCCAATATCAATTTATCTTATGATGAAAATTGGCCTGGCTATCTTGGCTCATTAGTTCAACAAGCTTTACCAGAACAAAAAATTCAAGTGATTAATGCCGGTGTGCCTGGTTTTGATACCGCTCAAAGTATTGGAAATTTAGCTTTGCGTGTGATGCCGTTTCAGCCTGATGTGGTGATAATTTATCATGCTTATAATGATTTGAAAGCAATCAGAAAACATGTCACTTTCAAGCCAGATTATTCACATATTCATACTAAACCTTACGGTTATCACCAAAAGCCCTTATTTCTAATTCGGTGGTTAGATCATAGTATGTTCTATGTGAGATTACGTCACCAATATCGTGAATATCAGCAAGAAATGAAAAAGTTGAATGCCTTGAAAAATGAAAGGCTTGGAAAAACCAATCGGCTCACTCATATTCCTCAAGAAGCGAGAGAAACCTTTGCACAACATATACGCAGCTTAATATCTATTGCAAAGACATCAGGAAGTGCTGTTGTATTATCTTCTTTTGCAACTCTCAATGATCCTAAATTGGATTATTCCAAAGCAGAAAGCATTGAAGGACTGAGTCAATTTCAGAAACAAGGATTATATGGACTGATGCACTTTACATCTGGTTTAAGCTTAAAAGCTATTTTAGAAGGTCTCAATTTATATAATGATACCCTCAGAAATATAGCCATTCAAGAAAAAACGGGGTGGGTTGATAATGCCTCATTGGTACCTCATGAAGATAAATATTTTGTTGACCGTGTTCATTTTTCCAGTGAAGGTGCAGCCTCTATGGCAAAAAACTTATTGCCAGTTGTGTTGGAACAATTGAAAAAAAGATAATGTTTATTTGAAATGTAATATAGATTTTATCATCAGAATTAGACAAGATTGGTATAAACAAAAGCTTTCTTAATAGATCGTTTTTGATGTGGTTATTTTATGAATTCTAATTGTATTATCAGTCATTTTTAAGTTGAGTTAAGGGTAGATGGCATTGTTCAGAGTCAAGTTAATAAGTCAATGTCGGGTTACGTTATCACTAACCCGACCTACCAGACTATAATTCCCAATTCCCTATTCCCCATTCTCCATTTCCAAAACATCAGATAGCAACGGCTTTTCACCTGACAATGCTTGTAACGTCAACATCGTTCGTTCACCAACGACACCATCTGGATCAAGTTTATACTGACGCTGAAATGCAATAACTCGTCGTCTTAACGCATAGTCAAATCGTGGTGATAAAGAATTAAGATCAGTACTACGCCCTTCAATTGTATTCAAATGTTTTCTAATCCAAACGACGGAATCATTTGTGAGACCTACCTTCAGGACAGGTACCGGTAATATGGGGGGTTGCCAAAGTAGTAAGAATTGCCCTAACCAAAATTCATTGATTTCATTAATCGAAAACTCAAACGTTTGTCCCGAAATATCCAAAATAGCAACGTCATCTTGCAATTGTTTAACCACCAAATGGTGTTGTCTCCCATTCTCAGTTACCAATTCAAGTACGGCTGGTCGATTGAAATGACGAATATCTTCCCAAGTACCCGTTCTTAACAAACAAGATAAGCCTTGCGTTGCAGCACGTTGACAAGCTTTTTCACCCCTCAAGCTGGTATAGTCCACCTTCCATAGATGAAATAGCGTGATAAAAGCGGATTCCGTGTTAGCAGTTTGTAATAGGCTCAATAAATCTGTGGAAGACGATGGAACTATTGTTTGAGGGAAGGCAAGTTCAGGGGAAGCTGGTTCACTGGGAAGAGTGGAATTCTGCTCATCAGTAGAAACAGGATTTGGTGGAATGGGAGCCACTATAGCAGTGACTTCAGCTTGTGATAACGTGGCTTTAGGTTCTTCTTGTGATGATAAAGAAAATCCATTAGTTAATGTATTTAACTGTTTGAAAAAGGCTTGGTCAGGAAGAAAGTTCCATCCCCAGATTAATACAGCCATAACCAAAATGATTGCCAACGTACTAACTAACCAACTTGTCAGCGGCGAACGACGGTTCTTGATGCTTTCACCACGCACCTCTTGGACCGCTTTACGCACAATCTGACTATTTATATGATTTTCATTATTGACATATCCACCTAATAAAGCGCGATCACAAATAATATTAATCAAACGGGGAACACCTCCAGAATAACGATAAACAAGGCGCGTTGCGGTATTCAGAAATATGGGGCTTTTAGCACCACTTATAGCTAACCGATGATTAATATAAGCTTGGGTATCTTTTGAGGATAGAGGCAACAGATGATAGCGTGCGGTAATACGTTGTGCGAGTTGGCGAAGATTATTGCGCTTGATGAGCTTATTTAACTCTGGCTGACCAACCAAAATTATTTGTAGCAGTTTTTGATTTGAGGTTTCCAGATTGGTTAATAACCGCACCTGTTCTAGCACCTCTATGCTCAAATTTTGTGCTTCATCAAGAATAAGCACTGTCCGACGATTTACAGTATGGGCGGTTAGTAGATAGCTATTCAGCGTATCAATATAATCTTTGAGCGTATATTGTTGTGGATTATAACTGATTCTTAATTCATCAAATAGGGTAGCCAACAACTCAATTGGGGATAGGCGCGGATTGAGTAATAACGCGACATCCACCGAGTCAGGGAGTTGTTCAATCAAACTGCGACAAAGCGTGGTTTTACCTGTTCCTACTTCGCCTGTAAGTAATACAAAACCGGGTCCTTCATTAACACCATATAATAAATGTGCCAGAGCTTCACGATGACGTACACTCAGATAGAGATATTGTGGATCGGGGGTAATAGAAAAGGGTGCTGCTTTCAGTCCAAAATGTGCTGTGTACATGGAATTCTATTTAGACATTATTGAAAAATTAAGCATAACGAAAAAAACAATAAAAAATTAAAATATTGACTTAATTTATTTTCCAATAATGTTTACACTATGTGTTTCACGCAAACATTTTTTTGTACATTTTGCGTGAAAATTAGTTTTGTGAAAATATAAAATATCCAAAAAAATACTATTTTTTAAATAAGTATTTCTTACACACATTTTTTTTTGAGTGTGTTCAGTATATGACTGACGCTCAATTAAAGAAGGGAAAATGGTACCCGGGACCGGACTCGAACCGGTACGGTGTTTCCACCGAGGGATTTTCTTACCAACTACAGTTTTCACTGCCATACTCATAATTAATCAAATATGTTTGTGGTCTGGACCATTTCTTTGCCTTTAAATTTTCTCTAACCCAATGGGGATAGGGGAATTTAGTCAGGCAGGAGCCGTATGGCCTCTACACTTTCAGATGCTCTACCAAGAAGATAAGGGGAAGGGGAAAATTTTTGCCCATAATCCTTGACATAAGCTTAAGCTTAGCTCGACGTTGCCAGTTTAAAGGTTTCACCGAATTAGACTCCATTCACCTAAAGATTTCGCCTTAGGTGCTCAAATTAGTTTAAGTCCCTTGCGTCTACCAAATTTCGCCACCCGGGCAAAATGACTGTGATTCTGCATCAATTAATGAGTATTATGGAGGCTGAAGCCGGAATCGAACCGACGTCCACGGCTTTGCAGGCCGCTGCATAACCACTCTGCCACTCAGCCAGTCAATTTAATTGTCAGCAATCAGAGTCTTTAAAACTGGAGCGGGAAACGAGACTCGAACTCGCGACCCCAACCTTGGCAAGGTTGTGCTCTACCAACTGAGCTATTCCCGCTTTTAAGTAAAATATGAACTCTATTCTACCAGCTAAATTTAATTTGTCAAGTGTTTTATCAAAATTTTTAAAAAAAAACTTAAATAAAGTTTTAAAACCGCCAAAGACAAGGCTTTAAAATGATAAAAAATTTTTTGAATTTTCGCCATAATTTTCGTGCAACCCTTTAAGGTTTTTCTTAAAGGCAATCACAAGGGATTGCTTTAGCAACTGTGATTGATTTGCTAATGGGCAATTTCCAATTATTCTGCTTGTTCACACGGTTTCATATTTGAACAATGTAACCATTGTGGTAATGGGGTTACCTCTTCTTCCATTTTCCAGCCCTGTTTAGCGGCTTCAGCATTAAGATCATTTATTCGATCCTGGCTAAGAGGATGCGTCAAAAAATATTGAGATACTTTTTGTAATTTACTTTCTCCCTTTGCAAGCCGTTCAAAGAAATCAAGACTATGTCCCCCATGTCCATAGTGTTTAACAACCCGATTAAAACCATAAATATCTGCTGCTCTTTCTTGTATTCGACTATAATTTAAATTAGTCAATTCAGAAGTTAAAGGAATAATTTTAGGTAAACCGCCCGATTGTGACATGCCCACACCTAGTATGCTAGAAACCGTCAAAAAAACAAGTGAACGCCCCAAACTTTTGAGCGGATCATGGGCTTGAAAATGCCCTAGTTCATGTCCCAATACTAAAGCTAACTCATTTTCAGATTTCACGGTTTCTAACAGTGCCGTATGAACCAAAACATGCCCTCCAACGGTAATAGCAGCATTGATGACATCATTATTAATTAAATGAACTTGCAAGGGTAAACGAGTTGTTTCGCCTGGGATAAGTAAAGAATTTAGGAGTTCCTCAATATATTGAATACGTTTATCATCAGTTATTTCTTTATCCAAAGCAGGCTGAACCAACATATCACCTATTTGAGTTTCGGTTTCTGGACTGACGCGAATAACCAGCCATTCTGCAACAAACCCTAACACAACAAAAATAAAAATACTGACTGCCACCACCGTTCCAAGTAAATAGGCAAAATTGAGCAAGGGATGGCGGGAAGTGACATTGATGCCTTCAGGTATTTTTTTGGGGATGTATTTCATTTAACTCCCGTACCATACGCAATGACTTCAATTGAACCAGGACCACTGTTATTTCCTGAACTACCACCAATCGTAGCTGTTTCCAAGCGTACATTCAGAATTTGATTCGCACCCCATTTGATCGCATCCTCCTTCATTCGCAATAATGCTTCCCTACGTCCACGATCTAACAAACTTTCATAAACAGTCACTCGACCCCCCACTAAATTCCTAAATGCAGCTGAAATCATCTTGAAATAATCAATCGAAATCACCACACTTCCCGCAAACAACGCTGCTTCCTGGACATCAATTAAAGACTGTTTAGCACCGAAATTGACGATGGGTATATTAAGGGTGTTCTTTTCCCGCTCTAAAATACTTTTATAATGACGTTTTTCAAAATAACGTCCCCAAAAGTAACCAAGAATGAGTAAAACGACAAAAAACAGGATTTGTACTAAAGCATCCATCACGATTCCACCTTAACAGCAGTTCCGTAAGCAAAAAGTTCTGCGGCACCCTGGGCAACAGATGAAGTGGCAAAACGGATATTGACCACGGCATTAGCACCCAGTTCAGTCGCCTGTTTAACCATACGCTCAAGAGCCTCTTTACGGGACTCTTGTAATAATTCCGTATATCCTTTAAGTTCACCACCTACAATATTTTTAAAGCTGGCCATAATGTCTTTACCAATATGTTTGGCACGAATTGTGCTGCCTTGCACAAGTCCATAATGTTCCATAATGGTTTGACCTGGTACACCTTCTAGTGTTGTTAAAATCACATTTTTCTCCTTTTTGTTATTCATAGCATTGGGGTGTTTAAATTATAAATTTAATAAAATCAATAAGTTATAATTATGTACTGATTATGTTTGTTAATTATCGACTCATTTCATTTATTATGGTAACATATTTTTTAACCTTAAATCTTATTTGAAGCCGAGCCACTTTGTACAGGATATTTTTTTGTCTGATCGAGGTTAGGAGCGTTCCTTAATGTTTTTTTGCAAAAACATTAGCCTCGATATCAAAATTGACGAAATTATTGAATTATTCAGAATGGGTTTGTTGACGTTAGGAACGTGCAATGCGAATTAAGGGATTCCAAAATTCCTATAAATTTTATCCCTATTTACGGGATTTCTTTATGTCCATTTATTAAATCTTATTCATTCCCGAGTTATCTTCATTTTTAAATCCTTTTTTTTATATACAATCCTTGTAGTTATTGTTTGGCTTTAGAAAAAACTTGAACATTGAATGTAAGGGAGCCGTTAAATCTTATTTGAAGTAGATTAAAATAAATCGTATAGTAACTACTCAGGCACCTATTCCAAAATAATGAGATTGACAAGTCTTCGCTGTTTCACGGTGTACTTTTTGCACAGGATAATGTTAATGACTCTTTCGCAGCACCTGTATAAATTAGAGTTCCACCGATTTCTTATGTGGCTATTCACATTTTACCCCTTTGGTGTAGAAAATAACCCTTTTGGCTAAAACATAAATAGCGTTATGTGAAACATAAGGAAATATTGGGAGTGAAAATTTTGGCCAAATCATGACATATTTATCCTAGTAGTTATTGTTTGGCTTTAGAAAAAACTTGATGCTCAAGTTAAAAGTGGTAATATAAAGTTTTCACTCAGTCAATTGAATATGACTAATTCTACTTGGTTAGATTATAATTAAGTTCTTGATTTTATTATATTTATATATTTTTCGTCTTTTAAAAAATCCTAAAAATCAATAAATTATTTTGAATCTAACAAAGTAGAACTAAGGAACGTGCATAAAATCACTTAGGAAACGTAATGGCAAGGGATTACCCCTACAAACCCGTAGGTTATCGGGGCAATCTTTTATGGTTGCCCTAAGTTATGCACATTCCTAAGCCCTGTCAAATTTTCGGTTTTTCAGTAGGGCGACAGTCTCAAATCTGAAATCTTGCTCGTTTGAAATATAGATAGTTGTGATGATATAAAAAATATTATGAATCAAGAAAATAAACACATTTTTCAAAATAACGATGATTTATTTAGTCAGGACAACATTGTTTTTCAGGAAGAAGAAGTATTTGCTGATGAGGTGGAACCCGTAGCACTTCCTGAAGAGGTATGGGAAGTCATGATTATTGATGATGAAGAAGATGTTCATCAATTGACGCGTTTTGTACTGGAAGATTATGTTTACGAAGGGCGGAAATTAAAATTTACGAGTGCCTATTCTGCTAAAGAAGCCAAAATTTTAATTCAACAACATCCTAATGTGGCAGTGATTCTTTTAGATGTGGTGATGGAAACCAGTGATGCCGGCTTGAAGTTGGTAGAATATATACGTGAACAACAGCACAATCGTTTTGCCCGTATTATCCTACGCACTGGACAACCGGGTTATGCACCAGAAAAACAAATCATCCTAAAATATGATATCAACGACTATAAAAATAAGACTGAATTGACCGATCAAAAGCTGTTTACCGTAATAACAGCTAGTTTACGTGCTTATTCAAATATTATGATCGTTGAATCGTATCGGCAACATTTGGAAGAAAAAGTGGTTGAACGTACTCACGAACTTCAACAAAAAAATGAAGTACTTGTCAATCTCAATCAACAATTAACTCAACTTAATCAAGATAAAAATGAGTTTTTGGCTATTGCAGCGCATGATCTCAAAAATCCCTTGGCATCTATTCAATCATTGGCAAACCTTATTAGGACTTCTTTTGATGATTTTCCGAAACAAAAAACGATTGAATTTGCACAGATGATTGAAATCAGTGCTCATAAGATGTTTGCTTTAATCAAGAATCTATTAGATGTTAATGCCATTGAATCGAATCAGATGAATTTATCTGTGAACGCCTTTAACATACTTCTTTCTTTACAAACTGTTATCAACAATTATGTTGAGCCTGCAAAAGCCAAGGAAATCGTATTAGAATGCGAATTCAGCCAAGCTGAATACAAAGCTCTAGTAGATGAAAATGCGACATACCAGGTATTAGATAATCTTATTTCAAATGCCGTTAAATATTCACCACGAGGTAAAAATATCTATATTCGCCTGTTTAAAACGGAAAATGTGATACGTTGTGAAATACAAGATGAAGGTTTGGGACTCAGTGAAGCAGATCAAGCTAAATTATTTGGTAAATTTGTTCGTTTAACTCCACGTCCAAGTGGTGATGAACATTCTACTGGTTTAGGTTTATTCATTGTCAAAAAATTAGTCCATGCAATGAACAGCAAGGTGTGGTGCGAAAGTCAATTAGGAAAAGGGAGCACGTTTATTGTGGAGTTCCCAATTTAATGATTAATGATTAACGGTTAATGGGGAATAGTTTACGATCAAATATTAAAAGAGTGTGACTTCAATACCATTAACCATTAAAAACTATTATTTAGACGACGGAGAAAAATATGAAAGTCATAGCAATAGGTGTTCATTCAGCCTTTGCCGTTGGAGGGTATGAAGAAATGATCTCTACAAAACAGGCGCGTGAGCTGATTTTTAAAATAGCGCATGAACCTGAATTTAAAGATGCCTCTGAAAAGGTCATTACAGCTGAAATTGATAAATTAAGTCAGCCTTTTTATACGCCTAAATGGCAATCTAATTTCTTGATTGAATTTGATATGCCAAGTAAAAAAGGCAAACGCCCCTATCGTTTATTGATTGATGCTGGAGGCGATGTGAGACATGCCTTAAGAGAAATAGGTTTAAAATCGGCAGATATCGATGGCGTTTATATTTCACACCCCCATAATGATCATATTGGGGGCATGGAATATCTTGCGTTGACCACGTTTTTTAATCCCTTTTATACCCCGGCTAAAAAAGAATGGCTTAATAATCAATTTATTGCTGATAAATTGTTCTTTGAACAAGAATGGTGGTCAGTGCCGCCCGGTAATACCAAACCCGATCTATTTATTCATAAAAAAGTGCTTAAGCCTTTAAAAAGAGCACTTGGACCTGGCTTAGATACCTTACAAGGTGTACCCAATGTTTGCCTAGAAACCTATTTCGATATTCATGTCCTAGGTAAACAGAAAAATGGTGAAACGAAATCACAGGTATTTATAGATGGAGAAGGATACTGGACTTTAACACCTATTTTTGCCATGCATGTCATTTCCAGCTCTGAAGAAATGCCAAGTTATGGTATTAGTTTGCAACATTCCAGTGGTTATAACGTCCTGATGCCCACTGACATACATTCTGTCTTACCCACGCAATTAAGATCGCATTACAAACGAGCTAATGTGATTTATATGGATTGTGAAACATCGTCATTTCCATCCGGCGTACATCCGTATCTGGCTGATTTGATTAATAAAATGGATGAAGAGGTTCAAAAAAAATGCTTGCTTTATCATTATGAAAGTTATCCAGAAGTACCAAAGGATATGTTTTATGGTATTTTAAAAACAGGCGATTCACACACCTATCCGGATGAAACATTTCACAATGAAATGATGGAAAAATAAAACCCAATGAAAACCTTAGCAAAAGAAAATTCGCATACTCGCTTGCCCATTCATTTGATAACCGGTTTTTTGGGTAGTGGTAAAACCACGTTGCTTAATCAATTGGTACATCAACCAGGGATGCAAAATACTGTAGTGATTGTTAATGAATTTGGCGAAATTAGTGTGGATCATTTATTGGTTAAAGCAACGACTGAAGACATGATGGTATTGGAAGGGGGGTGCGTATGTTGTTCGGTACGTTTTGACTTACTCAATACCTTAGAAGACTTATTTCATAAACGAGCGCGTCAAGAAATCTCTGCTTTTGAACAAATATTGATAGAAACCACCGGACTGGCAGATCCTGCTCCCATTTTGCGCACCTTGATAAATGACCCGTTTATAGTTGCCCATTATCGTTTAGAGATCGTTGTAACTACCGTTGATGTTTTATATGGTGCACAACAACTGGATGAATATGATGAATCCGTTAAACAAGCTGCTTTGGCAAATCACTTGATCTTGACGAAAATTGATCTGATTGATGCAAAAATGCTTGAAAATTTCAAACATCGTTTACGCCGTCTTAATCCCACTGCTATTCTACATGAAGTTAATCTTAATCAACAAACTATTGAAGCTGCTACTTTATTTAATACCAGCCATTACCATCTTCAAACTCAAAAACTTGATATAGAACGTTGGCTACAAGCTGATGTTTACCTTAAACCTCAAAAAACAACTCAATTTCCTATCTCCCACCAACATGATGCTTATATCAAAACTTTCTGTATTGAACACACTGAACCACTACATTGGCTCACCTTAGAACGGTGGATACAACAATTAACTCGTTTGCGTGGTAAAGATTTACTTAGAGTCAAAGGTATCGCTTATACTTATGAAACTGATTTACCTGTCGTCATCCAGGGTGTTCAACACATTTTTCAGCCTCCTAGCACTTTAGATGCTTGGCCCACCTCACAACGGCGTTCACAGATTGTCTTTATTACTCGCAATCTTGAAAAAAAGATCGTTGAACAAGTTCTTTACGCCCTGATTGATAGTCAAACGCCAGCCGAAGTTTGTCAGGCTGCCTTAATTTTATTAGGGCAAAATTAAAACTCCCCATTAGCTCCTGCTTTCATCATTTCCATCAAAATATCACGAATCTTGATTGCCTCCTGTTTCAAGTCTGGAGGTAAATGACCTAAAATGATGAGTAGATCCAAATTCATCATTACAAACCAGCCTTGCCCCTGTTGATTTTCAACCAAAATAATATGACAAGGCATATAAGCAGCAAAGCCTATATAATGCTCAAGCATTTTTTGAGCAACTCTACCATCACAAAATTGGAAATATTCGATGCGTTTAATATGAGTAAGTTCTAATTTTGAGTACTCATTAATCAAAATTTTATGACCCACTAATTTCATATTCAAATCATTTGCACGCCGTTTTAAGGAGTCAACCGCATCATCTATAGATACGTCTTCAGCAATCGGCGTTTTAACGGCTATTTTCAGGCTGCTTAGATGGGACAAAGCGGTGGCTGTGAGAACTGATGAACCACCAATAACTTTCATCAAATTGCCACAAACGCGATCAACCAAGCTTCGCAAATCTGCTGGCAACTGACTCGTTAAAAGTGCCGGATCGCTCATTACGAACCATCCTTTACCTTGTTTATCTTCAACTAAAGCAATTCGGCAGGGCAAAAATGCAGCATAGTCCATGTTGTATTCAATCAATGCCATAGCGACTTTGGCATCGCAAAATTGGAAACACTCGGTACGCCTAATATTTGATAAGCCCAGTGCTTCATATTCTTGAGTTAAAGGACTATAGCCAATCTGTGAAATATTCAACATGCTGGCACGTTGTTTGAGTTCCTTAATGGCATCGTCCATGGACTGATTAACAATCGGTACTTTGATAATAATCATATTAATATCAAAACCTGGCTGCTTATGTTCTGCTAGTCCATTGGTTATCAACAATAGAGATAATACAATAGTGATTAAACGTGGTATCATGGCGATTTTTTCCTTATTCTTGATATTCAAATTAGCAATTTCTAATAAAATAATATATACCTTATGACAATCTATTTTGAACAATGACAATCAAGGGTTGGGAGTGATGTCTGAAAGTTATTTTAAGGTATATTAGAATATTATTATATTAACAAATTCTAATTTTATTATCCAGTTTTCGCTATAGACGTTCAGAAAAATAATTTCACACAATAAACCTGTCAGGTATTCAAATTGTTTTTTGAATTTATCAATATATTATTTATTTTTTTGTATAATTAATAATCTTTGTATTGGACATTTTATTTAACTTCTTTATTTAACTAAATTTTAATTGTTTGAATCAGAATTAACAAAATTTTAGAATTATTCAGAATAAACCCATTGTAGGGGCAGATCTACGTGTCTGCCCTTTGTGAATTTATTTTTCTGAACATCTATAGAAAAAAACAAAAATGTTATTTAATACAACCATGGATGCGCTAAAAAAGTTCCTTATTTACAATATTTTCCTGGTTATTTTCGGTGTGATTGGATTTCTACTTTGGAAATCCCTTTTTATAACTGAATCAGGTTACATTTACCATTTTCAAGATCGGATTATGCGTAAAGAGTCAGTGATTTTCGTTCCGGGACTTCATTTTAGATTTCCCTTTTCGTTTCGTGTCACACGTTATACCAGAGCATGGACGGTATCTTTTGGTGATTTTTATAGCGGTTATCAGGTTCGCCGTAAGGGTCCACTGAAGATTACTTTTGCAGATAGCTACACCGCAACAATACCAGCCAATTTCCGCTTTAAATTACCAGGGGAAAAAGACTCTGAAAAGTGGATTATTAGAATTCATCAAGATTTTAGAAGTTTTGATGAATTGATTGATTCTCTTTTGATTGAAATAGCTCGTGATGTGGCAGTGAATACGGCAACACAATTCACAGGCGAAGAATTTTTTCTGGGTGGCTTCAATCAGTTCAAAGCCGCATTAGCGGATCAACTCCGTGGCGGTGTCTATAAAACTGAACGCAAACAATTTGAGGTTGAAGAAATGGGTTTAGCCCGTATTGGTCTAGGGCAGGAAAAGTCAACGCAATTGCAAAAAACCACTAAACTGGTTTGGAAAACCGTGCCGATAAGGGGTGAAGATAATAAGGTGGTGCGTTTAGAAAATCCCCTTGATGATTATGGAATTGAAGTTACCCAGATCACTTTGGGTGAACCGGTTGCTGAACGGCTATTGCAAATGATGCTGGTTGACAATAAACGTTTAGTTGCTGAACGTATAAAAGCCGTGCAAACGCAAGAAACCAATAAAGAACAGGCAAGAACGGTGCAACTTCAGTTTGAGATTGAACGTATTCGGAATTCGCAAAAAAAGCTCAACGAAAAGGAAATGGCTCTCATCGACAAACAACGTGAAATTGAAGAAGCCAAAAAACAAGCCGAAAAGGAAATTGTTGAGTATGAAAAAGCTAAGGATTTAGCTTTCCTTCAAAAAGCGAAAGAACTCGTTATTGTTCAGGAAAACCAGAAGATTGAGTTGGCAAAAAAAGCGGAAGAACTCGCCGTTGTTAAAGCTAATGAACAAGTTCAGGTGGCGAAAAAAGCCGAAGAATTAGCATTGGTTGAAGCAGAACAGAAAATTCAATTGGCGAAAAAAGCGGAAGAATTAGCTATTGTTGAGGCGGAAAAGAAAATCAAAATGGCGAAAAAATCGGAAGAATTAGCCGTTTCTCAGGCAAATAAGGAAATTCAAAAAGCTAACTTTGAATCGGCACAATTTGAGGCTCAGGCGATTCAAGAAACAGGGATTGCTGAAGCTAAAATTATCAAGGCAAAGTATGATGCCCTGAATCCAGATATTTACCTGGCTGAAATTAAAAGAGACATTGCCGGCGTTATTTACCCTAATTTAAAGGGGATAAATTTAACAATGCCACATAACATCGTTAATTTGGGGGCTGGTAAAGAAAGTCATCTTCAAACTAACCTTGATGTATTATCAAGCTTTGCGACTATTGGTGTCATGGATAGCTTGGAGAAAAAAGCGCAAGGGCATGAAACAAAGAAGGGCGATAACGAAGATTCGCCCCTACAATAGAAGGGCGAACACTTATGTTCGCCCCTACGCCCTTTTATGTTGGAGTTTCAGCCGGTTGAGCGGTTTTAGGCGTGACAAATTCTTTACCCTTTTCAAAGAGGGCTTTAAATTTCTCCCGAACTTTATCGGGATCAAAGCTAAGAAATGTGCCACCTGATTCAAAGTGTTCAATAAATACCTTGCCAACAGCATAAGTGCCAGCACCACCCAGAGCAGCCATACTTACCATACCTGACACTTGTCCAACCACGGGAATAACCTTGACAAGACTCGCAAGGGGAGCTGCAGCTGTAACGGGGAGTGCACCACCCAATAAAGAAGCTATTAATGGTTTCACAATATCCTTTGAAAATTCAACGTCATACTGCGTAGCGAGACTATGCAACATTTGAAGTTGGACGCTGGTCAAAGCAGCGAGATCCAGCAAGGGTATCGGTACTAAACCGACTGCTATTGAACCCACAGCATATTTATTGACTGTGTTGTGAGCATGGGTAAATCTTTCAACTCTTTCGTCAATAGCCTGCTCCATAGTTGTTGAAGTAGGATTGTCGGTTGCAACGTTGGCTTTATTATGTTCGTTGTTAGTGTCAGTCGTTTCCATATCAAAACCTCTTTTTTATCAAAATTTCCCATAAAGGGACGTACTTAATTAAGGCAATATCGAAAATTATATACGCCGTTTGAGAACGCGCATCAAACAAATACTATTTTTAAAAAAACAGTATTTCTCGATCAAACCCTCTTCACGAAGGATAAACAGGTTAAATTAACCTTTAAGAATAATTATTGTACTCACAAAAATAATAATCATTAAGGGATAAAATACCCTGCTAAAGTATTTTATGCGAGCAATCCAAAGCTGGCTACCCTCAGTTTTTTCACTACCCTTAAGCCCTAATGACAATTCTACCACAATAATAAATATTGCCAAGAAGTAAATCATATAGAAAAAATATTCCATCAAAAAAATGTAATCAATTTTAGGCATTTCTGAAGACATTTTTAAATGAAACAATGAGCTTGCCACTATCATATTAACACCGATACCCACGGCGGTTTTATAATCACCAATAAAAAATGCAAGATAACCAAGCATAACTATAAACAGGGTTGGCAATAAATTTTTTAAGATGAAGTTAAAAACGTGCCGCTCAATTTCGACTGTCGCGTTGAATTGAGAATATTCAATTCGTTGTTGTGCGCCCACCAGTTCAAGCAATCCCAAGGTTGAATCATTCGTTTTGGTGTTTTGAAAAAATGACATATGGTTAACTTTCCAACCCCCAACTGAAAAGAATTTCTTTGTTTCAGAAGAATTTGCACCTTGCGCTTCGTTCTGACTTAGGTTCATACCTCGTAAATCAGGCACATAGATTAAGTTATTTCGGGTCAATGTATTATGCCGAAAATAAATTGGCAAAACTTGTTTATCTAATGGATAATCGCGAAAATCCAAATCGACTTTAAATTGCGTTTTGATCCGATAAGTTTTCGTTGTCACACCCTGTTCAATAGATGATTCCTGTTCAAGAACCTGTGTTAATAAATTACTATCATCCGGGTCATAAATATTAACAAAATTAATATTCTTGTCATTAAACTGACTTTTAAAGCGGAACCAAAGATAAAAATCGGCGGTAAAAGTCGAACTGCCAGCATTGAGTTCACTAACATCGTTAAAATCAATACCAACATAAACTACCTGCGCTCGGCTCATAAACTTACCTTTGAAATGAATAATTTCATTATCCAGCACTTTTTGTAACAGATTATCTATATTCTGCAAATAGCTCAAAGGTTGGTATTGTTCACTGGCGACAAGGCCTATACCACTCTTATAAATACCGATGGGTATTGATTTAATGGCATCACCATTTTTATCAAAGTAAATATCACCTGTGACTCCTTCTACGGCATTGGAGATATTAGATAATTGCCATAAGCTATCTTTTACCGCCTCACGCTTTTCTTTAAGACTAATCGTCTTTCCCTTCGCTTTTCCCTTTTCCAAGGTTTTTTTGATAGCTTCAACAGCCACCATCGCAGCATCATAGTACATAGCTGAAGTTGCGATGGATTCTTTTGGGTATTTTTTATCAAAAAATTCACGCTGAAAGTCCTGAGCACGTTTACCCGCAATATCAATGAGAAAGGGTGATGCTAGATAAATACCATCAGTATAGTAACCGGGGTAGTTTTTTTCTTGTGGATATTGCTCCTTGAAAGTTTGTATAAAATGACTGCTCGCCAACGCGTCTGCTCCAATCATGGGCACTTTGCGTTCTAAGTATCGCAATCTGGTGATAACTTTTATGGCTTCGGTTGAATGCGTTGCCAAAAACAACATACCGTATTCATCTTCTCGCTCCAAGATATTAACCATTTTGGTTAACTGCTTATCAAAGCTTGTGCTATCATTGAAACTCCACTGATGTTCAATTTTCAGCTGCATCCCTTTTGCTGCTTGTATAAATGTTGCAGCCAGTGTTTTTCCATAAGGATCTTCGTCAAAAAGAACATAAGCCTTTTTATGATCCAGAACCTTATGTGTATAGTGTGCGAGTAATGCACCTTGATCACTATTATTGAAAATGACGCGGAAATACCAATCGTTATTTTCCGTAATTTCGTTAGCGGTTGCACTACCTGTGATAGCCGCTATGCCCTGTTGTTGGTAAATGGGAGCCGCTGCCAGGGAACTCCCACTGGTATAATGTCCAATAACTGCCAGGGCATCACTATTCACAATTTCCAATGCCCTTTCTTTCGCCTTATTCGCTTCATTTTCATCATCAAATTGAAGCAATTTAACCTGTTGACCGGCAATACCGCCCTGCCGGTTCACATGATCAAGATACAACTGAGCACCTTGGAGCATTGCCTCACCCTTGCTTTTTTTCATGGGTCCTGCTATAGCGATATAAAGCGTGTCATCACTCAAAAAAACATTTTTTCCAATACTCAATAATATAACGAAAAATAGAGCAACAAAAAAGAATAATCCAAATTTGGTTTTCAAAGTCATTTTAATTAACACCCTATGTTAGAAATAGTATTTCTTTCTTTAATATAACTACTCAGGGCTTGCGCGTGGGATTGCCCCTACAATTAATCTTTTAATGACCACCTACTGATGTGTTGCCCACCAAATGCGATATGATACCAATCTTTAACCCGAGGTTTTACCAAAAATTTGGCATTATTAAAGTAGAGAGGAATAATAGCCACCTCTTCTTCCGTTAATATTTGTTCAGCACGGTGGTTGAATTCCTTTCTATGTTGTGCTTTCCCTCCAAATTGCCCATCATCTATCATCTTATCAAACAATTCACTGTTTTTTCCACTCAGCCAATTAAAACCAGTACTCGAATGAAAAGCACCTAACCAATTAATCGCGTCTGGATAATCAACACACACTGAATAGCGAAAAAGATGTGGTGAGGTTGCAGGTTGAAGTGGGATAATAGCATCATTGTAACGCTTCCAATCAATAGCCTGTATCTCAATGTCAATATTCAAATAATGTTTCAGCAGCGTTTTGATTCCTTCAGCAATCTCTTCATGAGTCTCGCTCGTATTATGCATCAAAACGAGTTTAGGAAAATTTTTACCATCGGGATAGCCTGCCTCCGCCAACCATTCCTTCGCTTGTTTGGGATTAAATGGAATACCAACTTGCTCTTCCTTGGAGTTGACAGAACCAAAACTTAAAGGATGAGCTAGGGTTGTCGCTAAAAAATGACTTCCCTTAATAACAACGTCAATTAAAATCTGTTTATCAACAGCGGCAGAAATCGCCTTGCGAACCAACAAATTATCAGTCGGAGCTCGTTGAGTATTGAATCCGTACCATTCCGTGCAAGCTTGCTGTACTACCTTTATATCCTTAGACAATGTGGGATTAGTTTGAATACGGGGAATTTCCGCCTGTGGCAATTTTAAATACACTTCCCCACCCATAATATCCAGCTCATTATTTTCATACATGGCTAAGCCAATTGAACTTTCTGGAATAACATAGTAATGCACCTCATGAATATTAACCTGAGCGGCTTCATAATAATCAGGATTTTTGGTCAAAACGATTTTATTGCCTTTATCCCATTCAGTTAGCCTATAAGAACCGTTAGTTTGAATGTGCTGCGGTTCGGTCCATTGCTTTCCATATTTTTCAATAATATGACGTGGCAATGGCCAATAAACTTCGCCGCTCACCATGGCGGGAAAATAGGCTTCTGCAAACTCAAGTATAAATTCAACCGTGTAATCGTCAATTGCCCGGACACCTAAAGATGATCGTTCCATTTTGCCCTGAACGATAGCATCATAATTTTTTATGAGATAAAATTGGGCTTTCTCATTTTCAACTAAATTGCGTTGCATGGTCCAAACAATATCATGGGCTGTCACCGGTTTACCATCTGTCCATTTGACATCATGACGGAGGTTGAAAGTATAAACAGTACCGTCTTCACTGACTTGCCAATCAGTTGACAGTTCAGGCACCACTTGATAAGGAACAGTGCCATTATCCGATTCCATTTCATAAAGTGCTAACTGACTATCAGTATCCGTTTTTTGATCTGCGGATTTCGGGGCAATTTCAAAATCTGTTAAGCTTAGAAACAGTTGTTCAACCAATTCACTTTGAACCACTTCAGAAACTAACCCTGGATCCAGGATACCCACATTACCATCCAAAGGTATCCGAATAACCCCAGGGGGTATTTCAGCCTTTTTTTGTTGAAGGGTACCATCATGATTTTGCTGTTCACAGCCGCTGATTAAAACCATGAAACACCCTAGGATTAAAACTATCCATTTGAAAAATATAGACATTTTTATAAACCTCATTTTGATCTTTACTATGAACCTATCCCACTATTCGTTTTTGAGCTTAGAAATCCGATTTTTGGTCAAAAAACCCATTATTTTTATTCATTATTCTGCATTTTTGAATAGGGCGGATAGGTTCATAGTAGTTAAATTAATGTTAGATGTCAATTCATTAATTCTGAACTATCCACCATTAATTAATTATTTTTTACCCATTTTCCATAAAAGTTTCCGGTATATCACGATCTGCCATCTAATCACCTGCAAAAGGTAAATAACGAAATGCCCTACGGTTGCACTGTCCGTTACAAAGAGAATGTTTTCGGATGGATACTAATTAACTTGTATTAAATTTTGGATGAAATAAACCCTAATACTTTATTGAAAGTGGAAGTTTTTCCCTTTCTAGCATTTAAGCAGTCTAAATATTCCTTTACGCCTTCCTCTACCGTTTTAAAGTGCCGATCATAACCTATTTCACGTAAAGCGGTGATGTTCGCTTGAGTAAAACTTTGGTAGCAATTTTGCAAATGTTCTGGGAAGGGAATGTATTCAATCGCACCTTTTCCATGCCAAGCGATAACGGCGTTCGCAACGTCATTAAAACTTTGGCTGCGTCCGGTACCCACATTGAAAATACCCATTTTTTTGGGATTATCCATCAACCATAAGTTGACATCAACTACATCACGAACATAAACAAAATCACGGCTTTGTTTACCGTTGGCGTAGCCATCATAGCCCTCAAATAATTTAACTTTTTCATCCCTCAATAATTGCTGATTAAAATGATAAGCGACACTCGCCATACTGCCCTTATGTTGTTCACGGGGACCATAAACATTAAAGTAACGTAAACCAACAATTTGTGAGGTGGCAATTCCAAGAAAGCGGCGCACATATTGATCAAATAAGAATTTAGAATAACCGTACATATTCAAAGGAGATTCAAGGCTACGCTCTTCTTTAAATACGGTACCGCCACCATAAACTGAGGCACTAGAAGCGTAAAAAAAGGGTACTTGGCGGGATAAACAATAATGCAGTATTGTTTTGGAATAATCATAATTATTTGTCATCATGTAATGCCCATCCCATTCGGTTGTACTGGAACAGGCACCTTGATGAAAAATAGCTTTTATTGAAGCCGAAAAATATTCCCGCTTGGCTATTCGTTTTAAAAAAGCGTCTTTTTCTTGATAATCATAAATTTCACAATCGACTAGATTCTTAAATTTTTCACCTTTAGTTAGATTATCCACTACCAAAATTTTGGTATAGCCGCGCTCATTGAGTGCTTTGACAATATTGCTGCCAATAAATCCAGCCCCACCTGTAACAATAATCATGGTTTTAATTTTTCTCCTGTTTTATCAAGAAACCGAATCCAAATCTGGGTTGCTTTTTTTTAAATAGTATTTCTTGTGCCCCCTATGGCATTTTGAGTATTTACCGCATTAATAATAGCTGTTGTAGAGCAACCCTCTATAAAATCTAAAGTTTGTACTTTTCCTCCGTTTACAAGTACACAGTCACTCCCGGCAATTTGCTTGATTTTATAATCACCTCCTTTCACTAAAATATCCGGTAATATCTGACAAATTAAATTTTTAGGTGTCTCATCAGCAAAGGGTATTACCCAATCAACACATTCAAGTGCATTTAATACGGTCATTCGTTTTTCTAAGTTATTGATTGGACGGGAATTTCCTTTGATGCGGCGCACTGAATCATCATCATTAATGGCAACAATCAAGCGATCTCCAAGTTGTCGCGCCTGGGTAAGATATTGGATATGTCCCGCATGTATAATATCAAAACACCCATTAGTCATCACCAGCTTTTCTCCATTGGCTTGAGCCGCTTTGACGGTACTTTGTAAAGTCGTCGCGTTATGTACACCCTTTCCATGTTGCTTATGCAAGGCATATTCAAGCTCTGGAATACTGACGGTCGCGGCACCTAGTTTAGTAACGGTTATTCCCGCCGCTAAATTAGCCAATGCGGTGGCACTAGCCCAATCTTGCCCGGCAGCTAAACCAGCCGCTAAGACACCTATTACAGTATCACCTGCTCCGGTGACATCAAAAACTTCACGCGCATGGGCAGGTAAATGTAAGGGCGGGTGATTTTCCCGCAGTAGGGTTATACCATCCTGGCTGCGGGTAATTAATAAAGCTTCTAATGCTAAATGTTCCCGTAAATTTTGCCCTTTTTCAACCAATTGAGTTTGGGTGGTGCAGGTACCAACAACGGATTCAAATTCCGCTAAATTTGGTGTAATCACCGTTGCACCGTGATATTTGTTAAAATCATTACCTTTAGGATCGACTAAAACCGGTTTGTTAGCAGCCCTCGCTTGCTGAATTAAGGAAAGTGGATCAGCTAAAGTCCCTTTACCATAATCAGATAGAATAACCACATCGACTGCATCCAAATAAGTTTGCATTTGACTCTGTACTAATTGTGTATTTAAATTAGTAAAACCTTCTTCAAAATCAAGCCGTATTAATTGTTGATGACGACTAAGAATACGGAATTTGGTAACAGTGGGGAATTCAGCTAACCGGATAAAGGCGCAATGTACACCTTTTGCGCTTAATAGTGCGAAAATGCGATCTGCTGCCTCATCAGTGCCAGTGGCACTGACTAAGCTAACTTGTGCGCCGAGTGCTCTAATGTTAAAGGCAACATTACCGGCACCCCCAGGCAGTTCTTCTTGTTTTTTAATACGAACAACGGGGACCGGGGCTTCAGGGGAAATACGCGAGGTGACACCATGCCAGTAACGATCTAGCATGACATCACCTATAATTAGAATATGAGCCGATTGAAATGTGGGAATGTTGGGAGTCATAAAATTAGGAATTAGAAAACATAATTTGTTATTATAGCAAATAGTTTAAAACACATAAAGGAAAAATATATGAAATCAGTTTTTATCGGATTATTGTTGTTATGGAGTTATGCCCTATATGGCGCTGACTCTTTTCCACCTCCATTTACTGCCCATTACAAGGTTTATGCTGATGGCTTACCGGTGGGCAAGGGAACTCGTACTTTAAGTTTTCGGCAAAATGGTGAACTTCAGTTTGATAGCATCGCTGAAACAACGGGTTTAATTTCTTTTTTCAAACATATTCGTATTGAAGAAAGAACTGTATTCACACAAGTGGGTGGAAAAATTCGTCCGAAGGAATACAGCTACCATCAAACGGGTAGTAAACCTCGTTTAACCACCATTTCTTTTGATTGGTCCAAAAAGGTAGCTAAAAATACCTTTAAAGATCAAACTCAGGAAATTTTACTGGATGAAGGCACACTTGACAAATTGCTCTATCAAGTCGTGCTAATGCAAGAATTGGAACAGGGCAAGCGCCAGCTTAACTATAAAATTGCTGATAAGGGCAAGATCAGCACTTATATTCCTACCTTTATAGGTGAAGTCCATGTTAAAACCGGTATAGGCAATTTAAAAACGCTTAAATATCAAAGAGTTTCTTCTAACAAAAAACGGCACACGACTTTATGGTGTGCGCCGAGTTTGCATTATTTGCCGGTACAAGTTGAACATGTCGAGACGGATGGGGATGTATTTAGTATGGTATTACAATCGGTGCAGGGACTGGATTAATTGTTGATACCTGCCAGGTTTTTTAAACCTGGCAGCTCTTTTCAATTTGGAACGGTGTCAAGTATATGTCGCATTTAAGTCTGGCAATATCTGCGTTTCCATAAACTCTTCCCCAGACTCATCAACATTTAAACCGGCAAGTGTTTTCATCACTTCGGTTACAACTTCTTCAAATTGTTTAAGCTGTTCGGGGGCTAATTCTTCCTCAGATCTAAGTACCATTTCTAACACTTTCGCTGCTTCGTACAAATTCTTAATACTGAGATTACCAGCGGTTCCCTTAAGAGAATGGATCAAAAGTATAGCTTTTTCATGTTCATTATTTTGTAAGGCTTGATTGATTTTAGTGACAATATCTTGATAGCTTTGATAAAAATCCTGTAGCAATTTATAGTAAAAGTTACGATCACCAAGCAGTCTTTTTAAGCCTTCCGCTATATCAATGCCCGGTAACTCAGAAGGCAACGCATCCATGGATTCTTTTTCATGAAGGTGCTCGGTTTTACTCACTTTGGAGGAAGGTTGATTTTCTTCTTGAAAGGCATTGGAAGTTTGTTGTATCCATTTTCCTAGGGTGTTAAACAATTGCTTTACATCAATAGGCTTAATCAGATAATCATTCATGCCGGCAGCTAGGCATTTTTCCCTATCACCGCTCATGCTATTAGCGGTCATAGCAATAATCGGTAATTGATTATATTGTGGATTTTTCCTAATTAATCGGGTGGCTTGATAGCCATCCATTTCTGGCATTTGGATGTCCATCAGTACTGCATCAAAATGGGCATCGAAAATCTTTAAAACGGCTTCTTTGCCATGTTGGGCAATTTCCACCCGTAAACCTTCTTTTTCTATTATTTTCTGTGTGACTTGTTGATTCATTAGATTATCTTCAACCAGCAAAATCCGTGTTCCCTTGAGATTTTTTATTGGGGTAGTTGTCGCAATTTTTCGTACACCTTTTTCTAGCGGTTCCACTTGGGTATCAAAGATGACCGTAAAGTTAAAAGTACTTCCCTTGCCCAATTGGGAATTTACCCAAATGTTTCCCCCCATCATTTTCGTTAGCTGTTTGCAAATTGCCAGCCCCAGTCCGGTACCACCAAATTTGCGGCTGGTAGAACCATCGGCTTGGGTAAAAGCATCAAATAGGAATGGAATGACATCTTGTGCAATGCCAATCCCTGTGTCTTGGATGGAAAAATGCAGCTTGACTTGCTTGTTCTCAAGGGGGAATGCTTTTACCTTAATAATAATTGTACCTTCTTGGGTAAACTTAAGGGCATTAGCGGTGAGATTAATAAGAATTTGTTCCAGACGTAAGGGATCGCCTAGTAGATAATTAGGTACATCGGCATCGACGTTTAAGCATAATGCCAGTCCTTTTTCCTCAAACTTTATACTTAACAGATTAGAAAGCTGCTTTAACACTTCATTTAAAGAAAAGGTAATGGACTCTATACTTAACTTGCCTGCTTCAATCTTAGAAAAATCAAGAATGTCATTAATAATGCCAAGTAAGCTTTGAGAGGCAGAACGTATCTTCGTGAGATAATCTTGTTGCTTGACCGTCAAAGGGGTTTTTAAAGCCAGTTGTATAAATCCAATAATGGCATTCATGGGAGTACGGATTTCGTGGCTCATATTAGCCACAAATTCGCTCTTAGTACGATTAGCGACTTCAGCCACTTCTTTAGCCTGGCGCAGTTCTTTTTCTATTAGCTCACGTTCAGCAATTTCGCGCTGAAGTTGTTTATTTCCCTCTTTCAGTTTCCTGGTTCGCTCGGCCACTTTTTTTTCCAATGAGACATTCAGTGCTTCTATTTCATTTTGATGCACTTGAATAAGTTTTTCATGACCAAAAAAACCAATCGCCTCATTAACGATCAGGAATAATTGTTCCTTATTCCAAGGTTTAGCTATGTACCGGTAAAGATTGCCTCGATTAATGGTACGTGCCATTTCTTCACTACCGGCATGTCCTGATAATAAGACTGTTAAAGTGGCTGGGGATTTAAGATGGATTTGTTTCATGACTTCATCGCCTTTCATATCTGGCATCAGGTAATCCACGACCGCGATTGGGACTTCCAACCCTTCATCAAGTAATTCATCAAGCAATGCCAGGGCTTCCTCGCCACTTTCAGCAGTTTCAATGTCATAATAACCGTTAAGCCTTTGCTGCAATTGCTCTGTTAAAGCATCTAACACAATGCTTTCATCGTCAATACATAAAATAACAGGGTTTTTCATAATTTCCTCAATCCGGTTTTGATGGTTTCTACCAGTTCTTCTTCAGACCATGGCTTAAATATACAAGCATGAAGGTTGGCTAAATTTTTAGCGCGTTTGATAGCCTCTTCGTCAGCTTGCCCGGTTAACATGACATTAACAATACCTGGAAATTTTTGATGAACTTTGATTAAAAATTCGTCACCTTTCATGCCCGGCATCAACCAATCAGAAACAATAATAAGAACATCAACATTGTCATTAACCAGTTCTTCGATGACTTCAAATCCCTCTTCAGCTGTTTCGGCTGTTTCATAAATATACTCTTCGCCTAACCGCTTTTCAAGTTGTTCAACGATGCTTTCTAAAACCATTGCCTCATCATCGACACACAAAATGGCTTTGTTTGACATTATTTTTTTACCTTATTTTGTAACGACTCAACCTTAACGCAAGAAGTTATTACCGCATAGAAAGTATTATGCCAACTATTGGAGTCATTAAGCAATTCTTGCTGTGCGTTATTCAAATTAGATTCAAGAGTATTGATTTCATCAAATTTGGTACAACATGGGCTTGTACAAAACATAATTAGAATATATCCTTAATTTTTTAATTGTTGATTCAGTTATTTATTATATAGTAACCAAATATATTAAATAATATTCAAAAATAGGCTGTAATAATCATAAAATATATTATTATGTGTTTATGAGTTCATATTAAAGTATTAATAACTATCACACCAAATTAATTAAGGGTAGAAATTTGATGTAATAATCGTTATAATCATGAACTGGTCTATAAATTTCTCTATTCAAGATATTTCAATGAAAAACGGTTATATTTATGCTTTTGACTAGAGTCGAACGACATATTGTCGATGTGAATCAGCCATTAATTGATTTGTCTTATGCCTCAAAAAATCTCTATAATTGCGCCACCTTTATTATGAGGCAAAATTTTATAAAAAACCATAAGATTATCAATTATGGGACAATGGATAAGATTACAAAACGTGATTATCCAGAGGTTTATAAAGGTCTACCAGCCCAATCTTCGCAACAAACATTAAGATTGGTTGAAAAGAACTGGAAGTCTTTTTTTAAATCAAATCAGGAATATAAGAAGAATCCGGATAAATTCAAGGGCAGACCTAAACTACCCAAATATAAGGATAAAGAAAAAGGATTGAATATAGTTATCTTTACTAATCAACAATGTAAATTTAGAGATAATCAAATCCATTTTCCCAAAAAGGCGGGATTGTCAGCATTAAATACAACCGTTGATAATCTTCAACAAGTGCGTATTATTCCAAAATACCAGCATTTTGTGATTGAAGTCGTTTATAAAAAAGAGGTATCAAATGAGAAATTAACCCATGATAATGTTTTAGGTATTGACCTTGGATTAAATAACTTAGCCACATTAGCCTCAAATCAACCAGATGTAAATCCTATGTTGATAAATGGTAAGCCATTGAAATCCATCAATCAATACTTTAACAAGAAAAAAGCCAAACTGATGTCGTTTATCGGTGATAAAGGGACAAGTTATTCAATTGGCCGATTATCAAAAAAACGTCATCAAAAAATTGATGATTACCTGCATAAAGCGAGTAGAAACATTATTGATTATGCAGTAGAAACTAACAGTGGTCTAATTATTGTTGGGGAAAATAAGCACTGGAAACAGGAAATCAATATCGGTAAAAAGAACAATCAAAATTTTGTTTCAATTCCTTACGACAAATTCAAGGCAATGATTGAATATAAAGCCGAAGAATTGGGTATTGATGTTGTTTTTACGGAAGAATCCTATACTTCCAAATCAAGTCACTTAGACAATGACCCATTGCCTGTTTATAAAAAGGGTGAATCACATAACTTTACGGGTAAACGTGTTAATAGAGGTTTGTATCAATGGTCTAAGGGTGTAATTAATGCCGATTTGAATGGTGCGATAGGTATCATTAAAAAAGTAGTTCCAGAAGCTCTTGATTCACTTATAGAGCTACGGAATAGAGGTGCTGGGTTCGCACCATTTAAGGTTGTGAATATATTTTAATAAAATATTTTCATATTCTTTAATAAAGATTAATATTAATCGAACCTGCTACTATACCACATCTTCAATGTGCTATGAAATCTGGGGTGACGAATTTTCGGAGTGGATTCATAGATGCATATCTGATTCCTGCAAATTTAGAAAAACTATTTTTGGTGTTTTTTGGTATTCTTAATTAAATTTAGGTTTAAAGAAATCCGAGTTTTGGAAAAAATTGGATTTCTTTTGATATTGTAGAGGCAATCCTTTATGATTGCCCTGAGTACAATTTTTTATATACTCGGGAACAAACTTTTGCCTGAAAAACTTTTTTCAATGAGGTAGGTGGACAAAAAAAACTTTGCCCAGCCTACATAAAAGTTTAGGTTATGCCCGTGTGCAGTATATATAAAAATTTTTAAAAAATGGTATGACTGAAACATAACGAGGAGTTGATATAATGGAACTACCTGATGTTGAACGAATTGGTTTTGGTGTGATAGCTGATAAAGATGAACATGCGCCTGTCTTTTCTCATTCAGATCGTTTTTGGATTGTTGATTTAAAACGTCGCAAAGAAGTCATTTGGAGCGAATATCGTGATAATCCTTACGTTCAAACTTGTAAGGAAAAATATCCTAATCCAAGTGCCATTGGCGATCATCCTTGCGATGAAGAACTGGAAATTTACCGGAAAATTGGCGAAATGCTAAAAGATTGCAAATATGTCAGTGGCCAAAATTTCGGCAATTACGCTGCAGATGCATTAGAAGCAGCTGGCACAGAGGCTATGATGAATTTTTCCCATCAACCTCAAGAGTGGGTCGATTCTCTCATTGAAGCCCGAGGCTATGCTGGTTACCGGGATTAAAAACTTGCCCATTCTCAAATCCTTTAAAGCGACGGGATTTTTGTGAGTTGCCACAGGTGGAACCTGTGGTAACTTATGCCAACAGCCTCTCTATCTCCTCCACAAATCGCTTAATGTTAACCGGCTTACTTAAATAAACATTTGCACCCGCGTCAAGACAATTTTCCTTATCACCTGGCATGGCGAGGGCGGTTAGGGCAATAATGGGGATTTTGGCTAATTGTTCATTAGCCCGAATTTGCTTAATAGCTTCTAAGCCGTTCATGCCTGGCATTTGAATATCCATTAAAATAACAGCTGGTTTAATTTCTTTGGCACGTTTAATGGCTTCAGCACCATCACGGCTAACGATGACTTTATAACCATAAGCCGTTAAACCATTCTGGACAACCACTATATTGGTTTCGTTGTCTTCAGCCACTAAAACAACAGCCCCGGCATGGTGAACCTTAATGTTCTTTTTAGTGGTTATATTGTCATCATTGCTACAATACGGGACTTTGGCATTTTCTTGCCAGGGTAAGGAAACTGTAAATGTACTACCTTTTCCAACTTCGCTTTTGATACAGACACTACCACCGTGTAATTCTACGAGCCTATAAACTAAGGCAAGCCCAAGTCCAGTGCCTTCATGATGGCGGCTAAGACTACTGTCGATTTGCATAAAGGGCTTAAATAATTTATCCAAATCATGCTCTGAAATGCCGATACCAGTATCTATCACATTAAAGTTAGCTACCCTGTTTATCTTATCACTCTGCAATTCTAGAGTCACTTTGCCTTTGCTGGGAGTAAATTTAACAGCATTGTTAAGTAAATTCACTAAAATTTGTTTAACCGCCCGTTCATCGGCGAAAATGGTTTTCACGTTTTCATCATAAGTAAATAACACAGACACTTGTTTTTTCAGCGCAATTTGTTTGATCATCTGCATACAAGCATGACAAACGTTATTAATAATGATATTTTCTGGTTCTAACTTCATTTTACCGGCTTCAATTCGAGACAGATCAAGTATATCATTAATCAAGGCAAGCAAATGTCGTCCTCCAGTTTCAATATATCCAACAGCTTTCAATTGCCCAGCGTTAATTTCTCCATAAATACCATCAGTCAATAATTCTGACATGTTAAGAATGGCATTAAGTGGAGTGCGTAATTCATGGCTCATGTTAGCCAGAAATTCATCTTTGAGGCGCGAAGCACGAGCAAGTTCTGCATTGGCTTGGCTTAATTCGGCAGTGCGTTCTTCGACTTTTTTGGCTAGAGAGGCACGCTCTGAAGCAAGTGCATCAAGGGAAAGGAATACTTCCAACCTATTAGCAATGTGTTGTCCAAAATCACTAAAAAGTTGCAATTCGTTTTCCGTCCATACCCTAGTATAAGAACATTGATGCATTCCAAACAACCACGGTTGACCGATTTTGGGATAAATAGCCATGCACATCCGAGATTGAATTGAAAACTGTTTGGCAATGATTGGAGCAATTTTATGTTCATACATTGCACCGAAAGCGATAGGACCTATCGTAGATAAGTTGACTCTCATCATTTCGGATACTGTTGCTTCCATCGGAATATCAACGTTTAAAATATTTGCACCAGGGTATTCTGGCGTTGTTACCTCCATTGGCACACGCCAACTTGCTGCTTCTATATCACAAGGATATAGGAGCCAAGCCCGATCACAGTTGAATACCGATAATGTGACTTTCAAAGCATTCTCCATCATTTTGTTCATATCCTGGGTTTCATTACTGACTCTTCCCAAAGTCGCTAAACTTTCCAGATGATAAACATGTTGATTAAGTTTATGTTCCGCCTGTTTACGCTCTGTAATGTCCAGCACTGAAGCAACTCTTAGCATTTTACCCTTATACTGATACTCTTTACCTTGCAATTCTATCGGAAAAATACTGCCGTCTTTTTGACATCCCATAGCCTCATAAGGTTGATTAAAACGATTGGCAATATTTTTACGGATCAGTGCGTGGTATTCTGGCAATGCAAGTAATTCAACGGCATCTTTACCAATTAATTCGTCAAACTCATAGCCAAACATTTGCAGCAAACTGGGATTGACATCAACAATCACGCCTTGATCATTAAAAATAATCCCTTCATTGGTAACTTCTACTAGGCGTTTATAGCGTTCTTCACTTTCTTGTAGGGCTTGCTCTGCCAATTTTCGTTTTGAAATGTCGAAGGTGTGTATAATGGCAGTTGTCGTTTTTCCATTTTCTTTGATTAGTCTAATACGACTTTCGTACCATGAATGAGACGTACTACCAAGATATTCAACATAAGTTACTTTTCCAGTTTCAAACACATAATCAAGCGCGTCTTTAAAAATTTTGTGGCTATTGTGTAAATAGTCGTAAAGGCTATTTCCAAGCATTTCTTTTGGCGAAACTTTGGAAATGGTTCGATTGACAAATTTAATAATGCCATTTCGATCCACAATGGAAATATAATTGGGTGAATTTTCAGCAAGGGAACGGAATTTTGCTTCTGATATCCGTAACGCATCCAACATCTGTCTGCGTTCGGTGATGTCACGGCAAGCGTAAAGCAATGTACCATTTTTGAATGTACCATTTTTGATAGATACACGCTTGATATTGATTAACAAAAAATGTTTTTGATCGAATTTATCGGTCATTTCATGTTCAATATTAGTCAATTGTTCCACAGCACTGTCAAGATTAATAGGTAAATCTCCCAATAATTTTGCCATGTGACCAAAAGCTTGAATTTCTTCAAAACGATAACCAAAAATAACATGGGCATTGGGACAGATATAGATAAATGTACCTTGATCATCTGTCACAAATATTGCATCTGAAATATTTTTCAATAAAAAGCGATGGAACACTTCACTTTCGTGCAGTGCTTTTTCGCTTTCCATTTGCTCGGTAATATCTGTAGCAATACCACCGATTTGGATTGGCTTGTCGTTTATATCGAAAACCACACTTTTGTGAGCACGTAGCCAACGAATCTCACCGTCGGCTCGAACAATACGATATTTTTGCTCAAGTTGCCCTTGTTGAAACAATTGTTGGGACCCCTTTTCTACTTCAGCCCTATCATCTGGATGAACGACTTCATGCCATAGATTAGGATTATTGATAAAGTCGGCAACGGGATGACCATAAACCCATTCAACAGCAGTGTTTATATACAATACTTCGCCATCCACTGTTGTAGCCCAAACGACATCGTTTACTGATTCAAGAAGTCTCTGAAAATTGGGGCAATTTTTTTGCTGAACGAGAACATTGCTGATAATTTCTTCTAAATCAGCAAGTTGGCTGTCTGTATTCCCTTTATGAGTGTAGAGTGTTTGAATAATGCTTTTAGCCTGTTCCAAATTGGTAGGCATTTTTTGATGAGGTGTTAGTTTAGTATTCATATCGAAATTTATTTTTTGCAGCAAAGTTTCATTAAAAAATATTTTATACCCGATAAAATGTTATTATGTATATAGTAAACATTATACCGATTTAATTTAAGTGCTTAATTTAAAGGACTCAAATATGACTCCAAAAAATACCGTTCTCATTGTCGATGATCAAGAAGCAATGCGTGATGTATTAAAAGGAATACTCAGTAATCAAAACTATAAGTTAGCTTTCGCCAGCAGTGGACAAGAAGCTTTGGATATGGCAACACAATTGCTACCGGATATTATCCTACTAGATGTGATGATGCCTGGTATGGATGGCTTTGAAACCTGCCAACGTTTACGTGCCGATTCACTATTAGCAAAGGTGCCTATTATCATGGTAACTGCTTTGAACGATCAAGAATCGCGGTTGCGTGGTATTGAAGTCGGTGCGGATGATTTTATTTCTAAACCTTATAGTAAGTTGGAACTACGGGCAAGGGTACGAACTATTACCAATCTCAACCGTTATCAACATCTACTCAACGAGCAAATCAAATTCAAGTGGATATTTGAGAACACAGACGAAGCTTATCTGGTACTCAATAACGATAATCAGATAATTTTTAGCAATGCTAAAGCGCGTCTTTTTCTCAATCTACCTACAGATTCCCAATCCAACGAAAATTTTATGGAGCTTGTGGCTAAACATTACCATCAGGTACTTGAACCATCGAAAAATCCTGTGCAAATTGATGCAAAGCTTATTCAATTACCCCGTTATATAGTGCGTTCCGATACTGAAACGGCTTTACCATTTTGGTTGCGAATTGACTTAATGGAAACATCAGGCGAATCAGAAGAAAAGTATATCGTTCACTTGTGTAACGTGACAGACACGATTTTGGCTAATAGACAAAAATGGACCTTTGGTGGGCAAATCAATCACAAGTTTAGAACACCATTCATCCCTATTCTGAGTGGTAGTGAATTTATTTTAAAAAGCGACTCTGACATGACAAGGGATGAATTGAAAAAATTTCTAAAGATGATCCACGCAGGGGCTGTTCGCCTTTACGCTCAGATTGAAAAAGTTCTTGATTACACGGAATTGTCTAACAAGGGTAAAGCGACACAAGAGCCTTGCACTGTGACTAATCTGCTGTCAACCATTACTACCGTTAAGGAGATGTTATGCATTCAATCGCTCCTTATGTTCCAACCGGATAAGATTGAAAATCCTGATAATTTTTTTATACCCATTTCCTGTGCGGGGATAGAAATTATTTTGACAGAATTGTTCTCAAATTCAAAAAAATTTCATCCCACAGGAACGCCCACCATAGAAGTTGACATAGAAATAAAGCCTGATAACTTATGTCTCCAAATTCGGGACGATGGCATACAACTTTCACCAGAGCAACTTGTTAATATATGGACATCCTATTACCAAGGCGAAAAGTATTTTACTGGGGAAGTAAAAGGTATGGGTTTAGGCTTGTCAATGGTAGGAACATTGATATGGGAAGTGGGTGGAACCTGCCAAGCGTATAATCGCATTGATGCAAAGGGCATTGTGATAAAATTGACTTTGCCTTTGGAAAAACATTTTAGCAAGGACAAACATGCAGGTTTATCCTACGTGACATAATTCTTGTATTAGAAACCTGTTAGGTTTTTGTTATAAGAATTTTAGAAATGATTTACAGTTCCTAAAGATATACTCCGCACCGTTAAATTTTCTGATTACGGAAACCTCGAAAACTTGACCGCTCGGAGTATATTTATATGAACATCTATAGATTTTAAGGAAATAAATAAATGTTATATTTAAGTGAATTGCTCATACAGCATCATGAATTGCAAAAATTTGAACAATTGGTAGAACTTGTCAAACAGCAAACACAAACGGATGAGCGTTTTTTCCGTATGGATGTGCTTCCCCCCTTTCCAGATACGCCTGAAAATTGGGAAGATCGCTTAGAAGCTGCCTTTTATTAAAAATTCAGCGAAAACGACTTAGTGTTCCAGCAAACGTGGCATCATTTCCGCAAAGTTACAAGGGCGGGTTCGATAATCCAATTGTGCTTGAAGAATTTTCTCCCATCCCGTTCGACAGGCACCTGATGAACCAGGTAAACAAAAGATATAAGTACCATTTGCAACACCTGCAAGCGCACGGGAATGTAAGCTTGAAGTTTTAATTTCTTCAAAAGACAAATGGCGAAATAGTTCCCCAAAGCCTTCTAGTTGTTTATCTAACAAAGGTTGAATCGCTTCAGGTGTACCATCTCTACCTGTAACGCCGGTACCTCCGGTAGTGATAATGGCATGAATCTCCGGATTAGCAATCCAAGCCGAAACGATAGCTCGAATTTGATAAATATCATCGGGTACGATAACTTTATCTGCTTTGTGATGACCGGCTGTGGTTAAGCGAGCTACCAGGGTTTTGCCGGAAGTATCATTATCTTCGATACGGGTATCTGAAATAGTGAGAATAGCAATATTTAAAGGTATAAATTGTCGTGAAGTGGACATAATTCAGTTATCAGTTATCAGTTAAGATTTTTAGAAAATTATTTCGGAGCGAATGTAGGGGCGAACCTGTGTGTTCGCCCTTGTGAAATTAGTTTTATGGATAGGTTCATACAAAAGTCCAACGTTTTTGATTCAAATCCTTATTGATTACTAAACCAATTAACTATATTAACAACCCAATATGAATATTCCTAATATATTAACATTATTGAGAATTATCCTGATTCCTGTATTTGTAGGTGTTTTTTATCTGCCCTGGAATGGGGCAAATGTGTTGACAACCTTAGTATTTGCCCTCGCTGCCATTACTGACTGGTTTGATGGCTATTTAGCAAGACGCTGGAATCAAACCTCAGCTTTTGGTGCTTTTTTAGATCCGGTAGCCGATAAATTAATTGTTACCACCGCTTTAGTATTTTTAGTACAAGCTCATCCCAGCCCCTGGTTAGCAATCCCAGCTGCAATTATTATTGGACGTGAAATAACGATTTCCGCCCTACGTGAATGGATGGCAGAGATTGGACAACGCGCCAAAGTCGCCGTATCAATGATCGGCAAAATAAAAACCACCGCCCAAATGACCGCATTATTATTATTGCTTTATAATGAACCCCTTTTAAGTTTACCCATTTATAAAATCGGTTTAGTACTGTTGTATATCGCTGCTATTTTAACTTTGTGGTCAATGATAGTTTATTTGCGTGCAGCTGTGCCAATTTTACTGAAAAATAACAAATGATAACGAAACGTGAGATTTGTGAATAAAAACTTGACAATTTATGAATTTTTTAATATTATATCTCTCAGTATACCCGTTATAACACATATCCTACGTAACAGTATTATATACAATAAGGTTCAGTATATAATGTTATACTGGTAAAATCTTAAACTTATAATGAGTGTCCAGAAGGAAACACTCACCGAAGCAACAGCTTTGGAATTTTTAAAGAAGTTTCCTTCTGGACACTATATCAATAAAAGTCAATAAAATTGTTATCATGCCATATTCATCACAGTTAGTTGCCAAACCCTATTTCATAGCAGCTATCGTGCTATTTTTCGGACAAACTTTGTTTGGGCTTATATTGGGACTACAATATATAATCGGAAATTTTCTTTTTACCATCCTCCCATTCAATATAGCTCGTATGGTGCATATTGACCTACTTATTTTATGGTTATTGTTTGGCTTTATGGGGGCAGCTTATTACCTGGTACCAGAAGAAGCTGAAAGGGAATTATACCATCCCAAATTAGCCATTGTATTGTTTTGGCTATTCCTAATCATAAGCATTTTGACCATACTGGGCTATCTTTCTATGCCTTATGCAAAATTGGCTGAAATAACAGGTAATCATTTGTTCCCAACAATGGGGCGAGAATATTTGGGACAACCAACAATAGCTAAACTTGGAATAGTTGTCGTAGTGGTAGGATTTTTGTACAACATTGGCATGACTATATTCCTGGGCCGTAAAACGGCGATCAATACCGTATTATTGACCGGATTTGTCGGTTTGGTGCTATTATTTTTGTTGGCATTTTATAACACCAATAACTTGGTATTGGAAAAATACTATGAGGCATGGATTATTCATCTTTGGGTAGAGGGAGTATGGGTGCTTATTATGGCTGCCATCTTAACCTTTGTTATGATTAAACTCACAGGTATTGATCGGGAGCGGATTGAAAAGTGGTTATATATCATTATTACTATCGCACTGATGGGTGGAATCATTGGTACAGGGCACCATTATTTTTGGATTGGTACACCAGAATATTGGCAATGGTGGGGTTCCATTTTTTCATTCATAGAACCGCTTCCTTATTTTATCATGACCGTGCTTGCCTTTAATATGGTCAATCACCGCCCACATGAATATCCAAATAAATTACCCACTTTATGGATATTAGGGACGGTCACGATTACTTTTTTTGGTGCCGGCGTATTGGGTTTTTTACATGCCATCGCCCCTGTGAATTACTATACTCACGGTACTCAAATCACCTCAGCACATAGTCATTTATCCTTTTATGCTGCTTATGGGATGACGGTGCTGACTATTATTTCTTATGCTATGCCCTGGCTCAGGGGACGAGGGGCTGCCAACAATCGCACCTCACAAGTTTGGGAAAAGTGGTCATTTTGGTTGATGAGCGTGTCTATGATTTTTATCGCTTCAATTCTAACCGCCGCAGGCATTTTTCAGGTTTATTTACAACGCGTTAGTGAAACACCGCTATCCTTTATGCAAACACAAGATAAAATTGTTTTATTATACTGGCTACGCGAAATAGCCGGATTAGTATTCTTGATTGGACTTGTGGTTTATATTATTAGTTTCTTTATCGGTGGTGAGACTAAAGAAGAAGTAGCGGCGAATGTTTGAACCAAAAAAACCTGACAGGTTTTTGAAACTTGCCAGGTTTATACCACATTACGGAGATTTTTGCATTAATACCGTAAAACTATAAGGATAACGATTCTGTGCATCAGCCGGATAATCGAATCTTTCAACTTCTTGCCATTTTTCCGGATGATAATCGGGAAAATAAGTATCACCCACAAATGCGCCGTGAACCCAAGTCACATACATACGTTGCACTTTGGGCAGTAATTGTTTATAAAGAGTTGCACCCCCTATCAGCACACTTTCACGATACTGCTTCTCTAAAATTAATAGCTCCTCAATACGCTGCAAAACTTGACAACCGACAATCGTTAAGTTTGGATTGCGACTAAGTACAATGTTTTTACGACCAGGTAAAGGGCGACCTATTGACTCATAAGTCTTGCGTCCCATGATAATTGGTTTACCCATCGTGATGGCGCGAAAATGTTTAAGATCAGCCGGCAAATGCCAAGGTAGGGCATTGTTATGACCGATTAATTTATTCCTATCCATTGCGACGCTTATGCTTAGCATTTTTAAATATCCTCAAAAACGTCTTTTAACATTACCTCATGGCACGTTGTTTTTCTCGAATTTCATCCTGGGTTTTGCAATCAATGCACTGTGTAGCAGTGGGTCTAGCTTCCAAACGACGAAGACCAATTTCAGCCCCACAATTGATACAAAAACCATACTCCTTACTATCAATGGTTCTTATAGCCATATCAATTTTTTGAGTTAATTTACGTTCCCGATCTCGGGTACGTAATTCTATCGAAAATTCTTCTTCCAGCGTGGCACAATCATTAGGATCAGGAAAATGAACGGCATCATCTTGTAGGTGGTGCATAGTTCTATCCACTTCAGCCATCAACTTTTTTTTCCATTGCCATAAAATTTGCCGAAAATGTTCAAGTTGTGCCTCACTCATATATTCTTCCGCCTCACTTATTTGGTAAGGGGTAAAAATGAGTTCCGTCGTGTTAGTTTCAGACATTATTTGCCCTCCTTAATTTCATTATTTGGAAAATTCCAATTTGTCAAATTTCATGTAGGATGTTGAAACATAACAAAATAGAATTAATATAATGTCTATTAATTTAATTTCCAATATATTATTACAAATCATTAAATACAAGCTTATGCCTGGGTACATTGGGATCTTGATTGATGTAGGCTGCACACCTTTATGGTTGCTCTCGTTATTTCAGGCACGTTCCTTAATGGACATAATATGCTAATATATGTCCCGAATAAACCCATTATTCAGGACATACTATGGATTACTTAATCCGCCAAAACGGCACAAAGATATCTGCAGTAAAAATCACCGACCGACTGGTCATTCAACAAATTGCCAAAAATCACCTAGTCGTGCATCGCAAGGAGCAATTGGCTAATTTGGAAAATATGGATGATCAGATTGTCTATATTGATTATTTAAATTGCCCCAAATGGAGTCATCAGCTTTAGCTTTGGAACCGTAAACTTTGTTCTAAACGTTGACGATTCCTTTCTTCTTGACACCGATCCTGTTCAGGATGCCATAAATGGAATACCGGTACAGCAAAGCGACCCTCCTTACGGCGCACCCCATTATGCAATAAGCGCACGACCAACTCTGCATCTTCATGACCCCACCCTTTAAATTGCTCATCAAAACCATTTACTCTTAAAATATCTTCACGCCACAACGCAAAATTACAAGTTTTTGCACCTTGCCATTTTTGTTGAAAGCGTTTTCTCAGGGCACTATCAGGTAGACGAAGCAAAGGTAACAAACGGTTAATATCACGGCGAAAATAGAGAAATAACCATTGTATCGTATGCCAAGTCCAAATATCAAATGGTTGCAAACCAACAAAGGTAGGGGCAACCCCTTGTGGTTGCCCCCGCAGAACTTGTGCGGTAAATTTTTGGCTCAATAAAATCCGATTGCCCGCCACAAACCAACCTCTTTCAGCCAATTGATAATGTCTAGCAATAAAATCCGTTTGAGGAATACAATCACCATCTAAAAAAATCAAATAATGACCTCGTGCTACAGCAACAGCGCGATTTCTTGCCCTGGCAGCGCGAAAGCCCTGATCATCTTGCCAAATGTGTTGGATTTGATAGGGTAAATAGGCTTGTAATTGTGTGAACAACTCTGCGGTGCTTGGGGTAGAGCCATCATCGGCAATGATGACTTCAAATTCATCAGTTTGGCACTTACTCCCAACTTGCGCCGCTAACGCCTGTAATACCAATGCTAACGCTGCCGGTCGATTGTAAGTGGTTACTATCACACTGATTTTTATCATTTTTTTTGTAAACTAAAAAACCGTTTTTTTCAAAAAACGGGGTTTCTAAGAATTTAAAACTTAATTTCTAAGAATTTATTTTTCGGAACATCTATAAATTAATTTCAAATAACGGTAATAAGTTCCTTCAGCATTCGATACTGCCAGCATAAAACCTTCGCGTCCATCTAAAAATCCAGCTTGTAAAAAATAGGTTCGTATAAAAGTCCACAATCCATGAAAAATGGCTTTTTTAAGACTAGACTTCTTACCTTGTTGATAATGCCTCAGGGCATTGGCAGAAGAATAACGGTTCACTTTATCAAGAACTTCTTCTAATGAATTAAAAGAATAATGTAACAAGGGCGTTTTTAAAGTACCCATATTACCATGTAACATAAGCACTTTTTCATGAACTAAATCATCACTAAAACGCGCACTATCGCGCCTAAATAAACGTGTAACATAATCAGGTGACCAACCACTATGCTTTATCCACCGTCCACAATACTGAGACTGACGTGGCATACGAAAAACCGTATAAGGCGTATCAGCGATAATTTGCTTCATTTCTTGTTGTAATGCAGCTATCACTCGTTCATCGGCATCAATGGATAAAACCCAGTCACCAGTTGCTTTTGCTAACGCCCGATTTTTTTGCTGACCAAACCCAGGCCAATCATCGGTAATAAAAACATTATCCGTAAAAGGGCGACACAGGGCAACAGTATTATCCGTGCTACCACAATCCACCACAATTATTTCGTCTGCATAAGCAACTGAACTAAGACAAGCTTCGATATGGGTAGCGACATTTTTAGTAATAATAATAACAGAAAGTTGAGGCATCAGTACATATTTCCAAGATGTAATTTATACTCTGCATGGTAAAATTTTCGGATTTTTGTAGCCAGGTAGGGTCAATGCCATTAAGTTAAGTCAGGGCGATAACAAAGGTTAGCACCGAAAATCACATAATACGTGGGGTCTTGTAGGGGCAGACCTGTGTGTCTGCCTTGGCTTTCTAGCCCCTCAGGGCGAACACTTATGTTCGCCTCTACAAAAATTAGGGCGATCAGTTGCTTGTTGTTTCAATTTATTAATTTTGTCTTTTTTCAAGCGACGCGCTTCTTTATTATCCATTTCCGACTTTAATTTATCAATAAGAGCATAGATTTGCTCAATTTGATAAATAATTGTTTCATCACCATAGTGTTTGATAGTCAGCACATTGTCTTGATTAAATTTGACACTAAAACTATTACCAAATCCATAGCGGGATTCTTCATCATCCATTGAAAAACGACAGATTACATCGGAATCCGTGTTAAAGAAGGATGAACGAGAATCAGATACATCAATCTTTGTTATTTTTTTTAAATCGGATTTGAGAGACGATATCAATTCTTGTTGTTCATACCCAATTTTAATAATAGGTATTTCTCCTACAAAAATTTTTCGTAATAACCTGTTAATTGTTCTCGAATTTAAAGACATGAGATTTTTCTATATGATAGAAATCCGATTTTTTTCAAAAATCGGATTGACTGCCTAAAAAATGTTAAAGTAACCCACATCCCTTTCTAAAATCGTATCTAGCGTATCTGGATTAAGCACTTCTACTTTAATTGACTTACCATGGATATGGAAGAAAACCACGGCATTTTGAGTGGAAAAGCTTTGCACTTGTGAACGCCATGGTGCATCTTGTTGGGCATAGTAAGGTGCGCCTGCGGCACCATTCTGGATTTGAAAAAGAGGGCGGAATATTGGAAGCTTTCTAATATCCTCTTTATCCCATTTATTAGGATAAATATTAGTTTCCTGATTAATAACCAGCCAATTGAAGTTATGTTCATCGCCTGTCATAAAGGCGATCACTTTTTCGCTTTTCATCAAGATTTTCAAATACTTATCCCGCTGTTCAATGATGCCGCGTTGTATTAAATTATCACCTTCTACCGTATGCTTGACAACTGCCCTTTGCTTATTGCTACCATTATACCACATATCATCTCCGAGGTGCCCTCCATTAGGAAATACGGGGGTGTGATGGGTTGTGAAAACAAAATCAATATTGTTATCAGCATCTAAGGTTGCCAGGGTCGTTTCTAACCATTCTAACTGTTTATCCATCAGATAGCCGTGAAGGTTGCCACCGATATTAGGGTGGCTTTCAATTGAGGGGGCATACCAATAGTTAGAATTTAAGACAACGATAGCGACGTTATCATAAATATAATAAAAAACGTTTTCCTGGTAACTTGGAAAATCGGCTTGATTGGGATTGGGATCATAAACGGTGCCATCTTCACTTTCTGGACCATTTGTTGGATTCACAAACTGACTAGCAAACACTGCTTCCGCAGATTCTGTGGCATAAGGAAAACGATCTATAGAAACTCCAGCAAATTTATGTGTAACCGCCTCGTGGTTACCCATCGTCGCAACAATAGGAAGATAATGGGCAAAGGGTTCAATAGCGCGTTTCCAATTACGGTATTCTACTTTAGTTTGCTCAATACTACTTAAATAGCCATTTATCATATCCCCAGTAAATTGCATAAAGGCTGCCTTTTTAAAGCTAATCAGGGCTGCAATTCTTTTCATAATATAGGCGTTAGTGCCTTCAATGCGCCGCTCACCACCACCTTGTCCATGGCGTGAATCACTGGCGTAAGCGAAGCAGAAGGGCTTTTTGCTACCGGGGGCAGGAGCCGTATTAAAGGAATAACTTTCGCTATACATATCATCGCCGCTATCCGTTTTCACTGTATATGAGTAAACACTATCAGGTGTAAGATTCGTTAAAGTGATTTCGTGATGGGTGGCAGGGTTTTCGTCTTTAAAGGTGTGGATTTGAGTATTGTCAGCGTGTGCTATCACTGTAGCTGTTGTCTTCGTCAAAGTCTCGAAGGAGAGACGGAGGGTGTTATGAAATGTGCCATCTTTAGCAAAATTGACAAAGGGCCCTTCTACAATAGAAGCGGCGTTAATTTGAAAAGGACTTTTACCGATGAAAGCAATCTTGCCATCATAGAGAATAGTGCCATTGTCCGTCACGACCCGATAACCGAGTACACCCTGCCCGTTTTTTTCCCAGTCAATGATATCGTACTTTCCGCCAAGATGCCCTAAAATTTCCAGGCTGGCTTCACCTTTTTTGATAGTAGCAGTTCGATGATAAAAAACAGGATAAGGATAACGCCCGTCTCCTGGTTTGATAAAACCATAGTAAAGTTTACCATTAAGATTGCCAAAATCGAATTTGATACCGCTATCAGTGCCTGTTGGGTTTCCTAGCAATTGTTGAAGCGTGTATTTTGTGTTCGTCGACTTTAATGGATACTTTTGGTTTCCATCTATAAAAACAAGATTGCCGTTTTCTTCAATAATGTTTGGATGTACGGCGGGAATGTCAATGGCGTGGAGATTAAAAGCGAGTAAGCATAAAATGATAGAAAGTGTTGTTGTTTTCATCATTAATTTGGTTTTGTTGTAAGTTAAATAAAGAAATCGATTTTTCTTAAAAAACGGATTTTTGAACAAACCTGACAGGGTATAAAAGAAATACTATTTTTTGAAAAAATAGTATTTCTAAGAAGCTTCCTTAACGATAATAATGATTTGGATTATATAAATAATACATATCTAATGGATTGAGGCGCGGTAATTTAACATATCGTTGCCCCTGAGAATCCATTTTCTCACTCGTTTTTGACACAATCACATTTACTCCCCCTTTTTCAGCATCCGCATCCTTCGGTTGCTTGGTGAAAGAAGTGTCTCTGATGTCGGTCACAATGGTATTAACCCATTTCAGTTTAGCCGCATCATCAGCAAAGGCAAACCATTCTCCAGTAGAGTTGTTTTCATACATTTTTTTAACAAACTCCGCCATGGTAATCCCCATTTTTTTAGCAACCGGGTGCATGACACGCTTAGTCCATTCATGAGTGATATCCAATTGTTCCTCTATTTGTTTCTGATTACCAGCGGCGATACTTAAAACTTGATGATGCACAATGATCGCATTAGGGTAAGCATAAGAATGTTCAGCGAGTGCGGTAATAATAGCCGCCATACTCGTAGCGAGTGTTTTAACCACCACATACACTGGCGCACGACTAGACCGCATCGCCTCAAGAATTTTGGCTCCTTCCATGACAGAACCCCCAAAACAAACATTGATGATCAAAAAAATAGGATATTCGGCATTCTTGTTATTATAATAATGGATACGTTCATTGACATAATCCGCGATGCCCGGGACAATAACAAGATCCAGTTCTATTTTTCGATCACTGATAGTTAAGTGACCATCAACAAACGGGTCTTTTAAATATTCTTGTGGTTTGTTGACTTGACTTTCCCACAACTCCTGATGTTCTCTTTCTGAAATCAGTTGAGCGATTTCCTCAAGCTGAAGCCCCTGTTTGGCTTTATCAAACTCCAGTTTAGTCATTTCAAAATTGAGTTTGCTGCTTTCCAACTGAATTTTCAGTTCTTCATTTTTATTGGCTTCCTCGATCAGCGCGTTTTGCATAACAATCAGTTCGTGTTGCTTTATGATGCCCGCGAACGTTTTCATTTTTTCTTGTTCATAAACTTCATTTTCAAGTGCCAACCGGGTTTTCAGGGTTTCTAACTCGGCTAAAAGTTGTGTTTGCTGGGCAGCATACAATTCATTTTCCAGTAGCCGTTTTTCTTTTTCATGCAGTAAATTAGCTAACTCAGAACGAGTATTTTCAAATTGTAATTCATTCATTAACAACAATTTTTCTTTTTTTCGCTGAAGTTCCGACAAATCCTGTTGATACTTCTCAAGCTGAATCAGATTTTGTGCAGCCACAACAGCATGTTGCAATTTCAGTAATTCAAGCTGCTTTTGCAAGCCTTCAACTTCGGAAAGCTCTGTTGGTTCAGCATTCGTCATTTCTTGATTCGTTGATGACTGCTGTTCTGTTAGCACTATAGGCGGCGTTTTATCCTCTAATGCTATTGGAGTTTGAGCAATAGCAAACTCAGAAAATATTAAGCCAATACTGTACAGACATAAGATTATGTATGCACGTTTAAAATGTTTTTCCATCTAAATTTTCCTTATTTTTCATTAAATAAAGTGGTTGTTCAATGACCTTTTCTAATATATGGGTCATCTCTTCTACTGGCAGGGGTGGACTAAAATAATACCCCTGAATAATTTCGCATTGCTTATCTTGTAAAAATGCGAGTTGTTCTAAAGTTTCTACACCTTCAGCAACAATAGATAAACTTAAGCTATGTGCCATTGCAATAATAGCTGTTGTAATAGCAGCATCATTATCATCAGTACAAATATCCTGAACAAAAGAGCGATCAATCTTTAAAGTCGTCACGGGAAAACGTTTTAAATAGCTCAAAGAAGAATAGCCCGTTCCAAAATCATCAATTGCAATTTTTACGCCCATTGCCCGTAAATCGGTTAAAACACCTAAAATGCCATTATCACTATCACTTTTTTCCTCCATCAATACACTTTCGGTCAATTCTAATTCCAGATAAATGGGATGAAGCTCACTATTAGCTAAAGCCTCTTTAACGGTTTTTAATAAATGAGGTGGCTTAAATTGCCGACTTGACACATTCACAGAAATCTGTATTGGAGGAAAACCAGCACGTTGCCAAGCTTTAGTTTGTTGACAAGCCGTTTGCAACACCCATTTTCCAATATCAACGATCAATCCCATTTCTTCAGCAACCGATATAAACTTAATCGGTGAAAGTAAACCCAATTTAGGATGCTGCCAACGCACCAACGCTTCCATACCTATTAGCTGTCCACTACTTGATTCTACCTGGGGTTGATAATACACACGCAATTCATCATTGGCTAATACTTTACGCAATTGATTTTCTAAAATTAACCGTTCTAAAGCAACCTGATTCATTTCAGTGGTAAAAAACTGGTAAGTATTTTTATCCGCAGCCTTAGCTCGTGATATAGCCGTATCAGCATTTTTCAACAAAATAGCAGCCTCAAGACCATCACTCGGATAAACACTGATACCAATACTAGCCGTTATCACCATTTCCTGATTATCAATGATCATAGTTAAGCTAATACTGTCTAACAAACCCTGGGATTTATGACTGACTTCTTTGACGAGATTATCTGTATCAAACACGACGACAAATTCATCACCACTCAATCGTGCAACCGTTGCTTCTTGGATTGAAACAGCTTGAGTCAAGCGTGTAGCGATTTCGCATAACACTTTATCACCCACTTCATGACCTAATGAATCATTCACCATTTGAAAATTATCTAAGTCTAACACTAATACCGCCACATCTTGATGAGTTCGGTGCGCTCGATCCAAAGTTTGGCGCATACGTTCAATCAGCAAATTACGGTTCGGTAAGCCTGTCAATGTATCATAATTAGCCAAATAAGCTAATTGTTCTTCCGTTTCGACTAAACGACGATAGCGGTTGAGACGAGTAATGGTATGAACACGGGCTCGTAATTCAGCACGATCATAAGGTTTACTCATAAAATCATCTGCCCCCGCTTTAAGCCCTCGCAATCGTGATTCGCGGTCATCAAGTGCGGTCACCATTACAATAGGCAATTCTGCAAGACGCTTATTATTGCGTAAGCGTTGACAAACTTCAAACCCATCCATACCCGGCATCATCACATCAAGTAGCATTAAATCAGGCACTAACGCTTCTGCTTTTTCTAATGCTTCTTCCCCATTTTCGGCAAATTCTAAATTATAGCCCTCAGGTGAAAGTAATATTTCAACTGTATAGCGAGAAACCTGCTCATCGTCCACAATCAAAATGGTACTTTTATTTTTCCAATTAGAGGTATTAGCATTATTTATATTTTCAGGCATGGTTTTTTTCACCCGTTTTCAAAGTTTAACCCGTATGCATACCACCATTAATTGCAATATTAGCACCCGTGATAAAACCCGATTCGTCAGCCGCTAAAAACGCGACGAGTCTAGCAATCTCCTCGGCTGTACCTAATCGCCCGACAGGAATTTGAGCAATCATCTTTTGAACGGTCTTTTCGCCCATAGCAGCAACCATACTGGTGGCAATATAGCCAGGCGATACAGTATTGACTGTGATATTTTTGCGTGCAGATTCTTGGGCTAATGCCATCGTAAAACCATGCATACCGGCTTTAGCAGCCGAGTAATTAGTTTGCCCAATTTGCCCTTTTTGACCATTAACTGAGGAAATGTTAATAATACGCCCAAACCGCCGTCCTATCATGCCCTTGATCACTTGCCGGGTGACATTAAATACACTATCAAGATTGACGCGAAGAACGGCATCCCACTGATCCTTTTCCATTTTTTGCATCAAACTATCTTTCGTTATACCGGCACCATTGATTAAAATATCAATTGGACCCAGTTTTGCATCGACTTCTTTAACCATCGCCGCTGCGGCATCAAAATCGGAAACATCACCTTCAACAATAGTCAAATCAAACCCCTCCGATTGGCGTGAAACTTGCCAGCCCTTTCCATCATCAACACCTGCTAACCAGGAAGCTGCAACACGACAACCATTCAAGCTAAGTGTCTTGCAAATTTCGGTCCCTATACCCCCTGTCCCTCCAGTGACTAGAGCGACTCTTTTTGTCATTATTATCCCTTTGTTGTTTTATAAGAAGAAATCTGATTTCTTTATTGGAATAATGTTTTTTAAGCGTGGTTTAGAACGATGGAAGTGGGGTAACTTATGAACATTACCCCACTTTAATTTTAACCTTAAAAAAAGGCTAAATATACAAACAAACGTCGGATTCACCAGCAAATTCAAAAAAGGTTGCCGCCCCCCCGTATTCAATACCATCAATAAAATCATTGGTATCAAATTCAAACAAGTCCACCGTCATTTGACAGGCAACCATTTTGACTTCAGCTTCCAAGGACAACTCACGCAATTCATCAATGCTAGCAACGCCTTTTTTCTTCATCTTATTTTTCATCATGCTTGACATCATCGCCTGCATCCCAGGCATCGTTTGCATGATAACAGGCACCGGCATAGGCATAGGCATAGCAGGATTACCAAGTGAAGTAACTTGCAAGTTGAGTTTTTTCTTTAGCAACACCAAACCATAAAAAGTAAAAAAGATTTGTGTATCATAACCTAATGCTGCCGCTGTCGATGCAAGAATAAAGGGCGGGTAAGCCCAATCAAGGCTCCCCTTGGTTGCGATAATCGCAAGTTTTTTTTCAGCCATAACAATATCCTCATAAGGAAAGTGGGTTTATTTTTTCTTGATAAAAAACAAGTATTTGCCACCTTCTTCGGTAGATTCCACTAATTCATTGCCGGTTTGTTTAGCAAAAGCGTCAAAATCTTTGACCGAACCGGGATCAGTTGCGATAACACGCAGTGTTTGAGCAGTTTCCATCCCATTGAGCGCTTTTTTCGCTCGTAGAATGGGTAAAGGGCAATTCAAACCAGAGGCATCCAGTTCTTGATCAAAAGCAGCCATATTTTTTCCTCATTAATGTTATTGGACAAAGTTGCCCATTGTCAGTATAAAACTTTTATAATAACTATTTAGGAATGTGCCTGAAATAATGAGGGCAATTCTTGTGGTTGCCCAAAAGTTGCTTGCCCTAGTTATTTCATGCGCGTTCCTTTATTATTGTCAGACTAAAAACTTGAACATCACTTTTAAGAGTTAACTACTTCAAGCTTTTTGATTATACTTTATCTTTTTATAAATGTAAAGTTTTTTTGTAACGACTCAGCTTGATTATTTTTAAATGGGCTGTGAGTTGTTATCTCATTTCAAAATTTCAATACTTAATCCAAATGATGAAATTTTTACCTATTTTTTTAAATACCCGCAATCAAGCTTGTTTGGTTATTGGTGGTGGCGCAACGGCAAATCGTAAAGTCGAATTATTGTTGCGAGCTCAGGCTAAAGTGATTGTCGTGGCACCCAAATTAACGGAGTCATTAAATCAATTGCTCCATGATGGGCATATCACTCACCGTGCCAATCTTTTTGTACCTACTGATTTACAAAACTGTCGTTTAGTCATTGCAGCGACTAATGATAAAGCCGTTAATAAAGAAATATCCGTTATGGCACAAGCGCAAGGCATACTCGTTAATGTGGTTGATCAACCTGAGTTATGTACTTTTATTATGCCATCTATTATTGATCGCTCCCCAATAGAAATTGCCGTTTCTACCGGCGGTGCGTCACCGGTTTTAGCACGCTTATTACGCGCCCGCTTAGAAAGCCTAATTCCAGCAAATTACGGCAAATTAGCGGAATTTGTCGCCAGTTTTCGTGATCAAGTCAAACAACGTTTACCCTTTAATGAGCGGCGCTTGTTTTGGGAAAATGTTTTACAAGGCTCTATTGCGGAGATGCTATTAGCCGGGCATACGGAAGCGGCGACTGAAGCATTAAAAAATTTAATTAATGAAACGTCAGCCTCTGATCAAAAATTTGGGGAAGTATACCTGGTAGGGGGTGGTCCTGGTGATCCTGATTTACTGACTTTTCGCGCTCTACGTTTAATGCAGCAAGCTGATGTTGTTCTTTATGATCGTTTAGTTTCACCAGGCATTTTAAATTTAGTGCGGCGCGAGGCGGAACGTATTTATGTCGGCAAAGCCCCTACCAATCATCCGGTTCCCCAGGATGAAATTAATCAATTATTGATTCGATTAGCTAAAGAAGGTAAACGAGTATTGCGCCTAAAGGGCGGTGATCCGTTTCTATTTGGGCGCGGCGGGGAAGAAATTGAAACGTTGATGGAAGAAGGGATTACTTTTCAAATCGTTCCTGGCATTACGGCTGCTACCGGTTCATCCGCTTATGCAGGCATTCCGCTTACCCACCGCGATTATGCCCAATCTTGTCTATTCGTCACAGGGCATCTCAAAGATGATAGTATCAATCTCAATTGGGAGGCACTCGCTCAACCCCATCAAACGGTTGTGATTTATATGGGGTTACGAGGGTTGCCGGTGATTTGTCGCGAATTGATACAACAAGGTATGCCGGTTTCTACCCCGGCGGCTTTAATACAAAAAGCGACAACTGCAAAACAGCGCGTATTAGTCGGTACATTAGAAACGCTACCCGGCACTGTTGAAAGTGCAGATATTAATTTATCTAGCATCATCATTATTGGTGACGTTGTTAAGCTACATGAAAAATTGGCTTGGTTTACACCTTAGCATTCCTTGAGTAGAAATCCGATTTTTTTCAAAAATCGGATTTCTTCCTATTAATCACTGCCTAATATGCCCATCCCCCAACACAATATATTTTTGTGAAGTCAAACCTTCCAAACCCACCGGTCCCCTGGCATGAAATTTATCGGTGCTGATACCAATTTCCGCCCCTAAACCATATTCAAAGCCATCCGCAAATCGGGTAGAGGTATTCACCATAACCGAGCTAGAATCAACTTGAGTTAAAAACTGCCGTGCCCGACTCCAATCTTCCGTAATAATACTATCCGTATGTTGGGAGCTATATTGATTAATATGAGCGATAGCCATTTCTAAATCCTTGACAATTTTAATGGATAAAATCGGGGCTAAATATTCCGTTTTCCAATCATCTTCAGTCGCCTTTTTCAGATTAGGCAATAAGGCTTGTGTCGCGGAACAGCCACGCAATTCGACACCGGCGGTATGATATTTTTCAGCCAAAGTTGGTAACACCAGGGCTGCAATGCCTTCCGCGACTAATAACGTTTCCATCGTATTACAAGTGCCATAGCGTTGGGTTTTAGCGTTATAAGCGACAGCAATTGCTTTTTCAGTATCCGCTTTGTCATCAATATAAACATGACAAATACCATCTAAATGCTTAATAACGGGTACACGCGCTTCCTGACTGATGCGTTCAATTAAGCCCTTACCCCCTCGCGGGATAATAACATCGACATATTCTGACATACGTATCAATTCGCCCACAGCGGCTCTATCAGTCGTTTCTATAACTTGTACTGCGGTACTCGGCAATCCCGCAGCTATTAATCCTGCCTGAATGCATCGGGCAATCGCTTGGTTAGAATGAATTGCCTCAGAGCCACCCCGCAAAATGGTGGCATTTCCAGATTTAAGACATAAGCCCGCCGCATCGGCGGTGACATTGGGGCGCGATTCATAAATAATACCAACAACACCCAGGGGAACTCGCATTTTGCCGACTTGGATACCGCTAGGGCGATAATTTAAGTCAGTCATCTCACCAATTGGATCTGGCAAAGTCATCATTTGCCGCAAGCCTTCAATCATACTAGTCAGACGCGAGTCATTTAGTGCTAAACGATCCAGTAGAGCAGCATCTAAGCCTTTGCCCGCTTCTATATCTTTAGCATTAGCTTTGATTAATGAATCATGTTGTTGCTCTATCTGTTGAGCGATAGCTTCTAACGCATTGTTTTTATTAATAGTAGGCGTGCATCCTAAAATTTTTGCAGCCTCACGCGCTTGTTTGCCAATACGCGACATATAGTTAGGTAAGTCCATAATTTAATGAGTATACTATACTGATTTCTTGAACGTGTTAAAAAGAAAATGAATAGAAATCCTATTTTTTCAAAAAATCTGATTTCTTGAACAGCTTTAAAATGTTAAAATATTTTTATGTATCAACATAATTATAATTAATTTTACGCCTATTATAAAAAATGCAAAATATTCATGCTCATCGTATTTTAATTCTAGATTTTGGTTCGCAATATACACAATTAATTGCGCGGCGCGTTCGAGAAGCCGGTGTTTATTGTGAAATTCATTCTTATGATATTGAAGAACAGGCTATTTATGATTTTCAGCCTAAAGGTATTATCTTATCTGGTAGCCCTGAATCTGTAACTGATAAGGATATTCACTCCCCAGCGTGTGTATTTAGCTTAGGGGTGCCTGTATTAGGTTTATGCTATGGTATGCACACGATGGCACTCCAATTAGGGGGGCAAGTCGAAGCTTCTGAGTTACGTGAATTTGGTTATGCACAAGTGCGGGGAGATTCATCATTATTCCATCAGATTGAAGATCATGTTAGCCAGGCGGATTATGGCTTATTAGATGTGTGGATGAGTCATGGTGATCAGGTTAGTAAGTTGCCTCCTGGTTTTAAATGCATAGCTTCAAGTGATAATACTCCGATAGCTGCAATGGCTGATGAATCCCGTCATTTTTATGGTTTACAATTTCACCCCGAAGTCACTCACACTTTGCAAGGTGCTCAGATTTTACAACGCTTTATACATGATATTTGTGGATGTGATGCGTTATGGCTGCCGGCGAATATCATAAAAGATAGTATTGAGCAGATTCGTGCTAAAGTTGGTGATAATGATGTCTTGCTGGCATTATCGGGAGGCGTTGATTCGTCTGTGGTAGCGGCATTATTGCATCAAGCTATTGGGGATCAATTAACTTGCGTATTTGTTGATAATGGTTTATTACGTTTGCATGAAGCTGAACAAGTGATGGCAACTTTTGTTCAACATCTTGGGGTGCATGTCATTCATGTTGATGCCGAATCCCGTTTTTTAGAAGCCCTAAAAGGGGTATCCGAGCCGGAGCAAAAGCGTAAAATCATTGGTAATTTATTTATTGACATTTTTGAAGAAGAATCTAGTAAACTGGTTAATGCCACTTGGCTAGCACAAGGTACCATTTATCCCGATGTGATTGAATCTGCGGGCGCAAAATCCGGTAAGGCGCATATCATTAAATCTCATCACAATGTGGGTGGCTTACCAGCAAAAATGAAACTTACGCTACTTGAACCGCTGCGTGAACTCTTTAAGGATGAAGTTCGTAATATGGGTATCGAACTCGGTTTGCCAAACGAAATGGTATATCGCCATCCCTTTCCTGGACCTGGTTTAGCGGTACGAATTTTAGGTGAAGTTAAAAAAACGTATGCTGATATTTTACGTTTAGCAGACGCTATTTTTATGGAAGAATTACACAAAGAGGGCTGGTATGATAAAGTCAGTCAAGCATTCGCCGTTTTCTTACCTGTTAAATCGGTAGGTGTTATGGGAGATGCACGACATTATGACTATGTCATCGCTTTGCGAGCGGTGGAAACAGTTGATTTTATGACAGCACGGTGGGCGCATTTGCCTTATGAGTTATTAGAAAAATTGTCAAATCGGATTATTAATGAAGTCAGCGGTATTTCGCGAGTCACTTATGATATTTCTGGCAAACCGCCTGCGACGATAGAATGGGAATAATTATTGTTTTTCCGACGACAAAACTTGTCAGGTTTATTCCAATTCCCAATTCATAATTCCCAATTACTTCGTTGTTTCACAATTAAAAATGTCAACAATCACTCATCTTTATCGTTATCCTATTAAGGGTATGAGTCCAGAAATTTTACAGCGCACTTTTTTAAAAGTCGGCGAAACGATTCCGTTAGATCGCTGTTTTGCCCTAGCACACGGAACAACTGAATTTAATCCAGAGGCACCGCAACATCTTTCTAAAACGCATTTTTTGATGCTAATGAAAAATGAACGTTTAGCTGCCCTCAATACCATTTATAATGATAGCACCGGTATTTTGCAAATTTTTCAAAATGATCAACAAATTGCTTGTGGCAATTTAAAAAACATTGAAGGACAAAAACAAATTGAAAAATTTTTTGCTCACTATCTCGGTGATGAAATACGGGGTACGCCCAAATTAGTCCAGGCACCCTCGCATAGCTTTTCCGATGTCGATGCGAAAGTATTGTCGTGTATTAATTTAGCCAGCGTGCGTGAATTGGAAAAAGTACTGGGTACAAAGCTCCATCCCTTGCGGTTTCGCGCTAATGTTTATTTTGAAGGTGCCTCTCCCTGGGAAGAGTTAGACTGGGTCGCTAAAGAATTTAGGCTAGGTACAGCTAAAGTGCGTGGCGTTAAACGCATTCAGCGTTGCGCCGCTACCAATGTAAATCCCCAAACGGCAAAGCGAGATTTAAAAATACCGCGAACCTTGCTAGATACTTATGGGCATCCTGATTTGGGAATTTATATGGAAGTCGTGAGTGATGGCGAAATAGCCGTTGGAGATAAGTTTATGTGTGAAGAGGGCAACCACAAGGGATTGCCCCTACAAACATAAGGGTATATTATTTTTTTGCGAACAATTTTACAAATGGATATAGCAAAAATGACGAGTCAATTTAAACTACCTGAAGAGACATCTCAATCTCTTATTACCGTATCCTCAGATGAACTGAAAGGCATATTTGGAGATAATGATGTGGTGCGGCTTGAATATCCTGCAGACGAATTTCCCACACCCAAAACACAGATAATCATGGTTTTTTCCAAGCAATCGGCTAAAAAGCCACAGTTTGTTGAGCTCCAAGAATGGCTAGATTTACTTGAAGAGTATAGAGAAAATCAGCAACTAAAACAAACGGAGCAAGCTGAACAAATAGAGCAATTGGATGAAACTGTGCCTGACATGCCTTTCATAGGTAATATCCAAACTGAGGAAGAACATGGCGAAAGTTTTGTTTGTATCGTTTCTTTCCTGATTGATGGTAATGAGGATAATGTGAATCAAGTTGTGGTTGATTCTGAAGAAAGAAACGACTGTGTCAACGCTATTCTTGAAAGTTATCCCCATGCTCACTTAAATTTTTCTATAGAATTTATGTGTAAAAAATGTTTTCAAGAAAAGTTGCATGAAGAAATAGAAGAAGATTTGGATTATTATGGTGGTTCTAGGATGATTCATTAATACGATAGTATGATGAGTTATGTAGGTGGGCAAAAAAACCCCTTGCCCACCCTACATATATTGAAGAGCTTGACAATTGAAGTTCTTGACAAGGGTAAACTGGATTACACGCTTTTCAAGTTTGGTAATAATCAGAAGGGCGGAATACTTTGTCTCTCAATCGTACCTAATTCCAAGCAAAAACTTTGGCAACGTCTTTTTGTTGCCCACCTACATAACTATAGTATACACTAAAAAATAATGAATAAAAACACCTTAATCCTAGTTGACGGTTCTTATTTTCTCTATCGTGCATTTCATGCATTACCGTCTCTCTACAATGCTGAAGGGGTGCCCACCGGCGCCGTTTATGGCATCACCAAAATGCTGAAAAATATCTTGCACGATTACCAGCCCGTTTATGCTGCCGTGATGTTTGATGCGAAAGGCAAAAATTTTCGTCATACATTATATCCCGACTATAAAGCGAATCGCCCCCCCATGCCGGCGGAGTTAGTGGCACAAATTCCGCTCGTGCATGAAGTGCTCCAGAGCTTGGGGTTTCCTTTGTTGATAGAAAACGGTGTCGAAGCAGATGATGTGATAGGCACTTTAACCAAACAAGCAGAAGCCGCAGGAATGCAAAGCTTTATTTTTAGCGGTGATAAAGATTTTGCTCAATTAGTTTGTGCTTCTGTGACGCTGATTGATAAAAATATCCGTTTGGATGAGCAAGGGGTGCTAGATAAGTTTGGGATACCGCCCAAATTAATCATAGATTATCTGAGTTTAGTTGGGGATAGTGTCGATAACGTGCCAGGGGTTAAAAAGGTAGGTCCCAAAACGGCGGTTAAATGGCTAAAAGATTATGGCAGTTTGGATATGATCATCAAAAATGCTTCTCAGATGAAAGGTAAAGTCGGTGAAAATTTACGAGATGCCTTAGCTTATTTTCCCTTAACTCGAAAGTTATTGACTATCAAATGTGATGTTGCTCTATCGCAAGATTTGCCACAGTTAAATCCACCAGATTTTAAGAAATTATATCAACTCTATGCTCAATTGGAATTTAACACATGGTTAAAAGAACTGGAGCAAATTTCTCCCCTGGCACTTCGTGAAAAGTCTGTCAAGGCAAAAACCTCTAAACGACAATATCACACTATCCTTACCCAAGCTGATTTTGACGACTGGTTAGTTCGTCTTCATGAAGCAACCTTGTTTGCGTTTGATACTGAAACGACAGGTTTAGATTATTTAGGCGCAAATATTGTTGGGGTATCATTTGCGGTGCAAGCGGGAGATGCTGCTTATGTTCCTTTGGTGCATGATTATTTAGGTGCGCCCCAACAATTGCCCTTTGATAAAGTGTTAGCAGCCCTGAAACCGTTATTAGAAAATCCGGCTAAATTGAAAGTGGGGCAAAATCTGAAATTTGATGCCCATATATTGGCTAATCATGGTATTCATTTACAGGGCATTGCCTTTGATACGATGTTGGAATCTTATATTAAAGATAGTACCGCAACTCGACATAATTTGGATGCGCTTGCCTTAAAATATCTTAAAATACAAACCGTTAAGTTTGAAGACATTGCTGGTAAGGGCAAAAAACAATTGCCATTTAATCAAATTCAGGTAGAATATGCGGCACCTTATGCAGCAGAAGATGCAGACATCACTTTGCAACTGCATCAAAAATTATGGGCGCAATTACAAAATATCCCCAAACTGAGCCAAATTTTTACCGAGATGGAAATGCCATTGCTTCCCGTATTAATGCGTATGGAACGCAACGGAGTCAAAATAGATGCGATGCAACTTCATCAGCATAGTGCAGAATTAGCAAAACGCTTACAAGTTCTTGAGCAAGAAGCTTATACCCTGGCAGGTTGTGAATTTAATTTAAATTCACCGAAACAGTTACAAAATATTTTATTTGAAAAGTTACAATTGCCTGTTTTGAAGAAAACCCCTAAAAAAGAACCTTCCACAGCAGTTGAAGTTTTAGAAGAATTAGCGGATAATTATCCACTACCTAAATTGATTTTAGAATATCGCAGCCTCAGCAAATTAAAATCCACCTACACCGATGCCCTGCCACAACAAATTCATCCTAAAACCGGGCGGGTGCATACTTCCTATCAACAAGCAGTAGCAGCAACCGGGCGATTATCCTCAAGTGAGCCTAATCTCCAAAATATTCCCATTCGCACCAAAGAAGGGCGACGTATTCGCCAAACCTTTATTGCGCCTAAAGGCTATCGTTTATTATCCGCTGATTATTCGCAAATTGAACTTCGCATCATGGCGCATTTTTCTCAAGATGAAAAATTACTCAGTGCCTTTGCTACCGGGCAAGATATTCACCGAGCAACTGCCGCTGAAGTTTTTGAAGTTCCTATTAATGAAGTCACATCAGAACAACGCCGCAATGCAAAAGCCGTCAATTTTGGACTGATTTATGGTATGCAAGCCTTTGGTTTAGCAAAACAGTTAGGCATTGAGCGGCGCAAGGCGCAAACTTATATTGATAGCTACTTTGCCCGTTATCCAGGGGTTAAAAGCTATATGGAAGAAACACGCGCTTTAGCAAAAGAACAGGGCTATGTAGAAACCCTACTGGGGCGACGTTTATATATTCCAGAAATCAATTCCCGCAATCACCAACGGCGGCAACATGCTGAACGCACCGCTATTAATATGCCCCTCCAAGGCACCTGTGCTGACATCCTAAAAAAGAGTTTATTGTCTATAGATGACTGGATACAAAAGAGTGATTTAGACGTGTTACTTATTTTGCAGGTTCACGATGAATTGGTATTGCAAACCCATGAATCTATTTTGGATCAAGTCAGTACCATAGTGAGTGAAGCTATGAAAGAAGCGGCTTTGCCTATTCATGTTCCTGTGAATATTGGCATTGGCGAAAATTGGGAAGAGGCGCATTGAACTGGCGAACCTTATGTGAAACGAAAAACTTAATTCGATTATTAATTCTTAATTGTAATTGGTAATTGAATTACTAATAGCCATAAAATACAAAATAAAATAAATTTAAATTTAATTTACTTACAAATCAAAGAGTTAGCATTAAAAACGCCTTTTATTTTTAAAAAATGACAAAAAAAGCTTGCTTTTTTTTTTCAAATCATTTACAATGTGTTCTTAAATTGTTATTCATTGAACAGGGTCGTTAGCTCAGTTGGTAGAGCACCGGACTTTTAATCCGTTTGTCGTGCGTTCAATTCGCACACGACCCACCATATTTTTTTCCAGCTTCATTCCTAAGCTGCTTATTTCATTTCATCATTTCCCCTTTTTGCCAGCCAATCTGCCATTATTCCCTTCAAAAAATTTCCAAGGCTAACAGCACTTTGAAACTTCATTGAAAAAAATCATTAATATAATTGACATTCATCTTCGTACTATCAATAATACTATCACTTATCCCCAAAAATCATAAAAAAAAGCAAATAATAATTATCAAGTAAGCTTTGGAGCAAGCTAAAAATGTTGATTGAAAACCAACAACCCCCCTTAATACTAATCGTCGATGATGATATTTTTGTGCGTGGTATGTTGGAAAAGCTTATCAAAAAACAAGGATATCGTGTAACGACGGCAATCAATGGTGCGAATGCCTTGGAAGAATTTCAACGCTGTCATCCCAATTTAATCTTAATGGATGCCGTCATGCCGGTCATGGATGGCTTTAAAGCTTGTGCTGAACTGAATAAATTATCAAGTGTTCCCATTATTATGGTTACATCATTAGATGATGAGCAATCAGTTAATAAAGCTTTTGAAGCAGGGGCTGTAGAATATATTACTAAACCGATACATTGGGCAGTATTACACCATCGTTTGGCAGTCATTTTAGAAACGCGGAGCACCCAAGCTGCCTTGAGAAAAAGCGAAGCCCGTTTCCTAGGTATTTTTGAGCAAGCCGCGATAGGGATTGCTTTAGTTAATATGGATGGACAATTAATTGATAGTAACCCAGCGACGCAAAAAATGCTAGGACTTGATGAGGTTAATTTACAGGGCAAATTATTTAATCAATTTTTTCATCCAATTGACTTAACGAAGAAATTTTACCAAGAGCTTTTGGATGGCACACGTCATTATTATCAAATAGAAAAATACTTTTTCCGCAAAAAAAACGCTCCAATATCATGGGCGCGTTTAACCATCTCACTGGTTAGAAAAACGAATAGTACACTACCGTTTTTTGTTTATATGATTGAAGATATTACCCAACATAAACGCGATCAAACTTCACTGCGCATTGCTGTTAAAGTGTTTGAAACCACCACAAACAGTGTTATTATTACCAATGCAGAAGGAAATATTATTGATATTAATCAAGCATTTTTGCTAACTACCGGTTATAGTTATGAAGAAGTTTTTAATAAAAATCCTCGCTTTTTGAAATCTGGGCGGCATGATCAAGCATTTTATAAAACAATGTGGAAAACGGTACTTGAAACGGGATATTGGAATGGTGAAATTCATAACCGTTATAAAAATGGCGAAATTTATTCCGCTTGGATGTCACTGAATATGGTGCAAGATGAAGATAATAAAACGAATCATTATGTTGCCATTTATTCCGAACTGAAAGGTTGAATATGAATATAGTTTTTCAGGAAAATAAAAGTTATCAGACCTGCCAGGTTTTCAAAACCTGGCAGGTCTTAAAGCCAAAATATTTATCTGAACATCTATAGCCACCGGTTCCACCGGTGGTAACTGAACATCTATAGCCATTGAGCCTTTCCCAAAAAACGAATAACGAATATGAAACTCATTATACCTATTATCACTTTATACCTCTTACTGAATTTATCAGGATGCAGTACGTTGACCGATCCAAAAGAGGCAAATTGGTCACCAGAACGTTTTTATTCTGAAGCAAAAGATGCCGTTAAAGTTGGCGATTATGAGACAGCTATCAAATATTATGAATTGCTAGAAGCACGTCACCCCTTTGGCAAATATGCTCAACAAGCACAACTTGATGTCATTTATGCCTATTATAAGTTTGAAGAACCCGAATCAGCCATACTAGCAGCTAATCGTTTTATCAAATTATATCCACGCCATGCCCATGTAGATTATGCTTATTACCTCAAGGGCTTAGTCCATTTTGAACTGAATCAGGGAATGTTAGCTCGCTTATTATCACTGGATCGTTCGCAACGTGATCAAAACGCTGCTATGCAATCCTATATGGATTTTTCTGAATTAGTTGCCCTGTTTCCTAATAGTCAATACAGCAAAGATGCCAGACAACGCATGATTTATCTACGTAATATGCTTGCAGAGTATGAATTACACGTTGCCAAATTTTATATGAAGCGGGGAGCTTTTGTGGCAGCCGCAAACCGTGCTAAAACGGTAATAGAATCCTATCAACGCACTCCAGCTGTACGTGAAGCTTTAGTGATTTTAGCAAAAGCCTATAAGATTATGAACCTAAATGATTTATCAAATAGTACATTAAAGGTGCTAAAGTTGAATTATCCTGATAAAACGACAGAGGTAGAAAATTTAGTCGTGAGATAAAACTTCATCCTCTAAAGACGTTAAACCAACACTTATCATCAGGAGACATTTATGAATTGGCAAGAAGTCTGTGAACATGCTAGTTTGCAAAACTTACCTTTTAAAATTGAACTGAATAAAAAAGGACAAATTATCATGTCACCAGCCAAAGTATATCATTCTGCTTACCAAGGTGAAATCGAATATTTTTTACGCGTTTTTTTGAAACAGGGCAAAACACTACCAGAATGTGCTATCTGGACACGCGACGGTACTAAAGTTGCTGATGTGGGTTGGGTATCCAAGGAACGTTTTTCTATTATTAAAAATGAAACAGAGTGTTCTATTGCACCGGAAATCTGTATTGAAGTGTTATCTAGCAGTAATACTGAAAACGAGATGATAGAAAAATGCAAACTTTACTTTGAACAAAAGGCAAAAGAAGTTTGGATTTGTAGCCAAAAAGGTAAAATGAGTTTCTATAACCCCGATGGACAAATAAAAAAATCAAACTTGGTGCCGAAATTCCCGAACAAAATAGAAATTTAAGGTAATCTGGAACAATTGTTATTGTCGGATTTTGTACAGGATATTTACCAGAACATCCATATTTAGAAAGGTGTCAATATTGAGCAAAAAACATGAACACATTTTTGGCTTTCATGCCGTACAACAGAAATTGAAAAGTGACTCCTCTCATCATGTGCTAGAATTATGGGTACAGCAAAAACGTCAAGATGTTAAAATACAAACTTTGCTGAAACAGGCTAAACAACAAGGTATTGCTATTCAATCGGTACAGAAAAAAACTTTGGATAAAATAACTGAAAACGGACACCATCAAGGGGTTGTTGTTCTTTGTAAAGCACATCTGGTTAAAACTAAAACGACGCTAAAAGATATTCTGGCTTCATTAACGGAACAACCCTTTTTATTGATACTAGATGAAATACAAGACCCCCATAATTTGGGCGCTTGTTTGCGGACAGCTGATGCCGCGGGTATTAACGCGGTCATTATTCCTAAAAACCAAGCTTGTAAATTAACGGCGATAGTACGTTCTGTCGCCTGCGGTGCAGCCGATACTATCCCTTTAATTGAAGTGACCAATCTTGCAAACACTTTACGCTGGCTAAAAAAGCAAGGTATTTGGTTAATCGGTGCAACCGAACAAACTCAAACCACTATATTTGAAACTAAATTAACGGGTCCATTGGCAATAATTGTCGGCTCGGAAGGCATGGGATTACGCCGCTTAACGCAAGAAATTTGTGATGTCTTGGTACGTCTTCCTATGTTAGGTAAGGTAGAAAATCTTAATGTGTCAGTGGCAACGGGAATTTGTTTATATGAGGCAATGCGGCAGAGAATGAATTATACTCTGAGCGAGTAAAACCTTTTTACTTCGTTTCTAAGAACTGAAAGAAATAAAATTCAACCGTTAGCAGTATATGAATGAGAAAATATTAATTATTGAAGACGACACAACTATTCGTGAAACGCTGCAGGAAGTTCTAGAAAAACAGCACTATAACGTACATCAAGCTGCTTCAGGAACTCGCGCACTCCAATTGATTAAAAAGCACAACTATAATCTCATTCTACTGGATTTAAGACTGCCTGATATGCATGGCTTAGACGTGATGGAAGAAATGCGTAAATTAGATTCTTATGCATTGGTAGTCGTTATGACCGCTTATCCTGAAGTTAGAACGGCGGTTTCCGCATTAAAAGCCGGGGCTTATGATTATATTAATAAGCCTTTTGAATTAGATGAGATGAAAGAACTGATACGGCGCTCATTGGAAACCCAACATCTACGTACTGAAGTAGAAAGACTACGTATCAGCGCGGCGCAACCCGCTTCCATTAAAGGCATGATTGGTAAAAGTCCTGCTTTTTTAGAAATGCTTGACATTATTCATAAAGTAGCAGTAGCGGGACGGGTGCCTGTCCTGATACGGGGAGAAAGTGGAACGGGTAAGGAACGAGTAGCTCAATCAGTCCACAATTTAAGTAAGCGAGCATCAGGACCCTGGGTAACACTCAATTGTTCGGCTATTTCTGAAGGTTTATTGGAATCAGAAATGTTCGGTCATGAAAAAGGGGCTTTTACCGATGCTAAGAGCTGCAAGCGGGGGCTTTTAGAATTGGCAGATAGGGGAACCTTATTTTTGGACGAAATCGGTGATCTTGTCTTATCACTACAACCGAAATTGCTACGGGTTATTGAAACCCAAACATTTAGAAGAGTAGGTGGTGAACAAGAAGTGCGCGTTGATGTGCGCTTTGTGGCTGCCACTCATCGTGATTTAGAAGCCATGGTAGGAAACGGCGCATTTCGCAAAGATTTGTATTATCGCTTAAATGTAGCAAGTATTGATGTTCCGAGTTTGCGCTCTCGTGATTCTGATATACTCGCACTCGCACACCATTTTTTGGAACAGGCTGCTACGACAATGGGTATACACCATGCACAAATGGATCCCAGCGTAAATAAACTACTTGGAGCCTATCATTGGCCAGGCAATGTGCGAGAATTACGCAATGTAATGGAACGCGCCCTGATTTTATCGGGCGGTACACTTGTTATACCCGCCTGCTTACCCAAAGAAATTATTGCTCCCGCTATTCCACAGCCCATAGTCGAATCGAATACCAGGCATCTTGAAGCTCTCAGTCTTGCGGAAATGGAAAAATGTCATATACGACGTGTATTGGCTGCCAATCATGGTCATAAGACACGAACAGCCAAACAATTAGGTATTACTCGCCTGACTTTACGCAACAAAATTAAACATTATGTATTGTCTGAGTTTTTAGATGAATAACAGGATATTTTTATTTAACTTGTTGATTTTAATAATTTTTATAATACCAAAATCTTAAATGTCCAAACCTGCCAGGTTTTAAAAACCTGGCAGGTTTAATTTAACGTAACCATCAACTATGACTAACAAGTTTGTGAATATGCAAAATGAGATCATCCCTATCATAAGCATTTTTTTGAAAAATCGTTTCTACATGTCTATTCAAATACGCCTGCTCTTTAGCAGTGAGAACCTTTGAGGTTAATATAACAACCGGTATTGAATGCCATTTTTCATTATTTCGTAAATGTTCAAGAAATTCAAATCCATCCATTACCGGCATCATCAAATCCAATAAAATTAAAGCGGTTTTTTTATGCTCAAGATGTTCTAAAGCAACTTGTCCATTTTCAGCTTGGCAAACTGACAACCCCTGCTTTTCAAGGATAATAGTCATCGTTTTGCGCATTATTTTGTCATCATCAATAATCGTAATTAAATTGGAAGAATGATCGCCAATACGGTGTCTTTCAAGAATAAGGGGTAATTGACTATGTATCATGGTTTTGTCGAGGCAATCTATAGTATCCATAGCATATCCTTTGTGTTTATTCTTATCCATCGCAACCATAATAACTGGAATATGCGCCAAAAAAGTCTCTTTTTTTATAGATGATAACCTCTTGCATTCTTTTGTTTCTTCGTATGCCTTAACTCCAATAAGAATCGCATCAGGGCAAAGTTTATTGGCTAATTCTATACCCTGAGAACCATTCGTTGCGATGGCGACAGCATAACCAAGTTTGCTTAAATCCTCTTGGAGTAATTCACAAATAGCCACATCGTCATCAATGACAAGGATAATCCCATCTCCCTCTAACAAATCGGTCGTTTTTGATTCATTCTCTGATTGGGTTATTTGGGTTTGTATTGGTAAAGACAACATAAATGTACTGCCATATCCAAATTCACTCTCCACCAAAACCGTGCCACCCATCATTTGCGCGTAATGTTTCGTAATAGCTAATCCTAAACCGGTACCACCATAGCGGCGAGTAGTGGAAGAATCCGCTTGCATAAAGGGTTTAAATAATTTCTGCTGTTGTTCGCGAGTCATACCAATGCCATTATCAGTCACACAAAAATTTATCCACTCGCCATCATGCTTAACATCAAGCCGAATAGTCCCTTTTTCAGTAAATTTAGCAGCGTTGCTGAGTAAATTTAATAGGAGCTGATGCAATTTAGTGATATCGGTATGCATTTCACCCAAATTATCATCGATAACGGTTTCTAAAATATTACCTTTGTTTTTAATCAAAGGTTTAACCGTGGATATAACCTCATTGACAACCGTAGACAGTTTGAAAGTTTCAAGACACAAGTCCATTTTGCCAGCCTCAATTTTAGAAATATTAAGTACATCATTGACAAGCCCCAATAAATACTTACCAGCCACCTGAATTTTTTGCAAATCGCTAACACGTTCTTCCTCGCCAAGCTCCTGGGCATCTTCTTGTAATATTTCACTATAACCAATGATGGCATTGAGTGGAGTACGCAGTTCATGACTCATGTTGGCTAAAAACTGACTTTTATAAAGGTTAGCTTCTTCAGCTTTGTTTTTAGCTTCTAACAGGGCAATAGAGTGTTCTTCTAATTCGTCACGAGCCTTTAAGAGTTCGGCAGTACGCTCTGCAACTTTGCTTTCCAACCCTTGTTTATGTTTACGATCCTGTTCAATAAAACGCACATAAGATTTTATTCTATTAATTAACTGTGGCGCATCAATTGGCTTAGTGAGATAGTCAACCGCACCCATTTCAAAGCCCTTTTGCTGAAATTCTTCAGCTTTATAAGCAGCGGTAAGAAATACGATTGGAACATGTTGTGATTTTGGACGCGATTGAATCAGTCGAGCCGTTTCAAATCCATCCATATCCGGCATTTGTACATCAAGAATAATCAAATCAACCGCGCTTTCTACTAAAATTTTTAGGGCTGCATATCCTGATTGCGCCGATAAAATATGAGCATTAATATACTCTTCAATCAAAGTACGCAAGGTAAAAAGATTATTTTCACTATCATCTACAATTAATATTTTAATCATTATTGGTTATCAGTTATCAATTATCAAACAAATCATCAAATAAACTTAATGGGTATTTGTGCCCTTTTAAAAGGATTCTATATAATAAAGGATTACAAGAAAAGAATTTAATCAATACGGAAAACTCAAAAATGTGAGTGTTTAATATAAATTCATACGCTAACCCGTTTATAAATTCTTTATTATATACAATCCTTGTCGTTTCCTGTTCTTTTGATATTGGCTAAATTAATATCATTAAACACCCTTACTCGTACTATATTTTACCCAAGGAGCAAATTTAAACATGAATTTTTACAATCTCAAAGTAGGCACCAAGATTATTCTTGGTTTCGTTATCATCTTAATATTGATGACTGGTATGGGAATAACATTGTCATTTAGTTTAGACAATTTAAAAAATGAATTGATTTTTTTAGTCGAACATGATCAGCCAGTATTATCTAATGCTCATAAATTAGCCAAACTGGTTGTGGATATGGAAACCGGTGAACGTGGTTTTTTGTTCACTGGCAAAGATGAATTTCTAGAACCATTTTATGCTGGTATCAAAGAATTCGATTCCTTACTGACAATAGAAAAACAACTTATTAGTGATAACCCATCACAAGTGGCACTGTTGGAAAAAATTGAGCAATTACGTGATGAATGGCTTAAACAAGTTGGCGAACCAGCAATTGCTAAACGACGTGAACTAAATAAAGCAAAGTTTAGTGCTGAACATTTGCAAGAAGTTTTAAAAGCTGGGGTAGGTAAAAATATCTTAGATGATTTGCGCGATGTATTAGCACAATTGGAAACAAATTTAAGGGCAAAAAATGATTTAGAAGGCGTTATTCTAACTATTAAAATGGCAAAAAATATGGTTGATCAAGAGACTGGTGAACGCGGCTTTATTATTACTGGTGCAAATAATTTTCTTGAACCTTATCATGCAGGTTACAAACAGTTAGAAATTAATATTGCTGCTTTACGTTCTCGCTTAACTGATGCCGATGACTTAGCATTATTAGAACAAGTTAAATCCCTTTCCAAACAATGGATCAAACAAGCTGCAAAACCAGAAATAGCAGCCAGACGCGAAATGAATGCTAGTGTATCTATGAATGATATAATCACCATGATTCAGGCTGGAACTGGGAAAGATATTTTGGATGCAATGCGTATTCAATTTAATAATTTTATTCAGACTGAAATGCAATTAAATATTGAGCGTTCCAATGATGCTAAACGTAATGTTAAGTTTGTGAATACTTTAACGCTATGGTTAACTATAGGTACTATAGTTATTGGTTTCTTACTGGCTATATCTATTTCTCGTAGCGTTACTCGCCCATTACAAAAAATAATTGTTATGGCTAATAATATGGCGGCTGGAAATGTGCAGCAAGTCGTTGATCAGCAAAATCGTCATGAATTTGATCAAATTAAAACGAGGCGTGATGAAATGGGTGATATTGGGCGAGCTTATGATGCCCTAGCTGCCTATTTTAGAGCCATGATTAATGATATTGTCTTGGTATCGCAAGGACTAAAAAAAGGTGATTTGCGAGTTGTCCCCCAAGCCCAATATAAAGGTGATTTTGTCCAGATCAAAGAGAGTTTAGAAAGTGCTTCATCTAATCTCCTACTCGTTGTTGAAGATATTGTGCAAGTTTCCCAAGGATTAGCCGAAGGCGGAAAAAATGTGATAGCTAAAGCAGAATACCAAGGCGATTTTACTCAAATCAAAAATGCCCTAGAAATGGCAGCGACTAAACTGGCAGATGCGACTGCCCAAAATGCTATCCAAAACTGGTTAAAATCCGGTCAAACCCAGTTAAATGAACAAATCACTGGTGAACAAGATGTCATGACTTTGGCAAAAAATATCATTACTTTTCTAACCACTTATTTAGAAATGCCAGTGGGGGTATTTTATATTCTGGAAAATGTCAATAACGAAACCAGGATAAAATTGTTAGCCAGTTATGCTTATACCCAACGCAAAGGCACAGCTAATGAATTTAAAATGGGTGAAGGCTTGGTTGGACAAGCCGCTTTAGAAAAAGAACGGATTATCGTCACCGACATCCCGGATGACTACATAAATATTCAATCCGGACTTGGAGAAGCGGCACCACAGCAACTCATCGTGATACCATTTTTGTATGAAAACACAGTGAAAGGTGTTATTGAAATCGGCTCCTTCCAAGAAATAACGAAAGTTCAATTGGAGTTACTGGAGCAGATAATACCTAATATTGGGATAGCGGTTAATACTGCTGAATCTCGTACTAAGATGCAGGCACTTTTGCAAAAATCATAAGTATTTTTCTTCTGGTTCTGATATTTTGACTCAACCTGACAGGTTTAGTTGCCAAATTGATTTCATGCACGTTCCTAACTATAACCAATTAATATGAAAATCACTATTCGTACCAAATTACTATTAGCTTTTGGCTTAATCCTTTTGTTGAGCAGTGCTGTCAACATTTATGGTCTTATCCAAATGAACGTTTTGGCTGGTTTAACAACTAAACTGTTCAATCATCCTCTACAAGTGACTAGGGCAGTACTAACTGCTAACTCTGGGATTATCAAAATGCACCGCAGTATGAAGGATGTGGCCCTTGCCAACAATGTAAAAGACATAGAAGCGGCGCATATTCTCGTCCAGCAATACGAGCAAGAAGTCTTGAAACAATTTTCTATTGTACAAAAGTGGATTTTGGGTCAAGAAGGTGCCATTTTAATCAAAGAGACTATCCAAATTTTTCAGGATTGGGCACCCATTCGTAATGAAGTCATCGCTTTGATGGAAACAAAGCAAAGAGACAAAGCTTCCGCTATTACCAAAGGTAAAGGGGCTGAACATGTTGCTTTGCTTAACCATCAGATGGAAGCGTTAACTAATTATGCTGCCAATAAAGCGAACAGTATGTATGAAAATGCCCAAACCACTCGCAACAAGGTCATGACTACTACCAGCATTGCTCTAGTAATTATGTTGGTTTTGACTGCTTTGCTCGGATTTTTATTAGTGACATTCAACATTGTTAAAGCAGTGCATATCATTAATTTTTTTGCTAAACAAATGGTAGCTGGTGATATAACGTTAGCTAACATTAACCAAGCAAATTTAGCTCAAGTCATTGCTTACAAAGATGAAATGGGTGAACTAAACAAGTCATTTTACACTGTTACCAATTCTTTTAAAAACCTGATTTCTGATATTGTGCAAGTATCAGAAGGATTAGCAAAAGGTAATCTAAGCATTATGCCTAAGGCTACCTATCAAGGCGATTTTGCCAAAATCAAAAATGCTTTAGAAATGGGCTTGTCTAATCTACAATTAGTCGTTAAAGATATCGTCCAAATTTCACAAGGGTTAGTAGAAGGAAAACAACAAGTTATTACTAAAGCCGAATACAATGGCGATTTTCTACCCATCAAAGAAAGTTTGGAAACAGCCTCCGCAAAATGGCTGGAAATCACCACTCAAAATCAAGTTCAAGATTGGTTAAAAACAGGGCAAACGCAATTAAATAACAGGATGAGTGGCGAGCAGGATATGACACAGTTAGCTAAGAAAATTATTACTTTTCTGGCGACTTATTTAGAAATGCCAGTGGGTATGTTATACCGTCTCGAAAAAGCCACTGATAAAGGAAAAGATCGCCTAAAATTGGCAGCCAGTTATGCCTATACCCATCGCAAGGGCATAAATAATGAATTTTTGGTGGGCGACGGACTTGTTGGGCAAGCCGCTTTGGAACAGAAAGAACTACTTATCACCAAAGTGCCAGCCGATTATTATGTTAAAATTCATTCCGGATTGGGGCAAGCATTACCTAATACCGTTATCGTTCAACCATTTATGTATGAAAATACTTTAAAAGGAGTGATTGAACTAGCCTCTTTCAAAACGATTACTGATACCCAACGCGAATTTCTAACTCAAATCATGCCAAATATTGGGATCGCGGTTAATACTGCCGAATCACGTTCCCGTATGCAAACTCTGTTACAACAGAGCCAAACCCAAGCAGAAGAATTGCAAAACCAAGCAGAAGAGTTACAAACTCAACAGGAAGAATTGCGTAGCACCAACAATGAACTTGAAATACGTACTGGAGATTTGGAGCGACAAAAACAAGATATCCGTGACAAAAACCAAGCCTTAGAAAAAAACCAAGCTGAAATGGCAAAGGCTAAAACGGCTATTGAGATGAAAGCGCAAGAATTGGAATTGGCAAGTAAATACAAATCAGAATTTCTAGCCAATATGTCGCATGAACTTCGTACTCCCTTAAATAGTTTGCTTATTCTCGCCCAACTGTTAGTTGAGAATAAAACAGGCAACTTGAACGATAAACAAGTGGAATATGCAAAGACTATTAATAGTGCCGGTTCCGACTTACTAACACTCATCAATGAAATTTTGGATTTATCCAAAGTTGAAGCAGGCAAAATTGAAGTTCATACTGAAGAAGTCGCATTAGGTGACTTAGTCGCCACCATCGATCAAAAATTTCGCCATATTGCACAAGACAAAGAACTGGATTTCCAAATTACGATTGCTGATGACTTACCCAAGGTTATCAATACAGATGGGCAACGCTTAAAGCAAATCATCAATAACCTGTTATCCAATGCCCTAAAATTTACCACAGTGGGAGAAGTTCGCTTGACTTTACAATATCCTGATAACAAGGATGATGTAACTTATATGAAACTTGCGCCGGACCAAACGATTGCAATCAGTATCAGCGACACAGGCATTGGAATCCCGCAAGATAAGCAAATGGTCATATTTGAAGCCTTTCAACAAGTTGATGGCACAACTAGCCGTCGCTATGGTGGCACCGGGCTGGGTTTATCTATCTCTCGTCAATTAGCCCGACTATTAGGAGGTGAACTAAAATTATCCAGTGAAGAAGGCAAGGGTAGTACATTTACACTCTATTTACCTGCAAATTTACTCGTTAAAACATCATTACCTCAAACTAGCCATGTTGAACCATCGACTGAAACGTCAAATTCTAAAATGACCGAAGTTAAGGAAGTCAAGCCGGTAACTAATAATATTCTGGATGATCGAAAGAATCTAAGCACTGATGAAAAATCACTATTAATCATTGAAGATGACAGCAAATTCTCAGAAATCTTGCTGAAACTGGCACAGGAAAAAGGTTTTAAGTGCATAATTGCCGAAGATGGTCAAACCGGTTTACAACTAGCTGAAGAATATCGTCCCAGTGCCATTATTCTCGACATCGGTTTACCAAAAATAGATGGCTGGGCAGTTATGGAAAGGCTGAAAGACAACCCTAACACGCGGCATATTCCCGTACATTTTATATCTGCATCCGATCAGGAAAAACCCGCGAAAACAATGGGGGCGATTGGTTATTTGCTAAAACCCGTTAATATGACTGAACTTAGCGAAGCCTTCAAAAAGATAGAAGGGTTTATCGCCAAAACGGTAAAAAATCTGCTGGTGTTAGTCGATAATGAACAACGTCAACAAGAAATTCTGCAACTCGTTGACAATGTGGATATCCAAACCACAATCGTATCCACCATAAGCCGTTTCATTCAAGAGTTACAAACAACGCCGTTTGATTGCATAATTATTGATGTAGGAATTGGACAAAAACCTGGACTTAAAGTCCTTGAACAATTGCAAGCAGAAAATGATTTTTCGCAAATTCCAATCATTATCTATGCCAATAGAGAACTCACCCCAGAAGAAAAAATGCTATTGCAACAATGCGCCGACAACCTCACTGTCAAAACAGTGCAATCGCCGGAACGTTTATTAGATGAAGCCACATTGTTTCTCCATCAAATAGAAACTCGCCTACCCAGTGAAAAACAACAAATGCTCAAAATGGTGCATGATAAAGAAGCCATTCTCGCCCATAAAAAAGTGCTGATTGTTGATGATGACATGCGTAATAGCTTCGCCTTAACAACGGTGCTTGAAGGAAAAGAAATGGTCGTCACTGTCGCTGAAACGGGCACCGAGGCTCTCCAAAAGTTAGAACAACATAAAGATGTTGCCATTATTTTAATGGATATTATGATGCCGGAAATGGATGGCTATGAAGCGATTCTAAAAATTAAAGAACAACCTCAATATCAAAAATTGCCCATTATCGCCCTGACTGCTAAAGCGATGAAAGGTGACAAAACTAAGTGCCTTGAAGCTGGAGCCAGTGATTATTTAGCCAAACCGGTGGACACCGAAAAACTGATTTCTTTGATGCGAGTGTGGTTGTATCGGTAGAAGTTAAGCTAGGGCGAACACTTATGTTCGCTCTATAGCCAATGAATACGTGGAAGCACTAATTTATTAATTGGGATATAAAGAATGCCAAAAAAAGTCCAAAACTTACCGGTTAGTCGTATAATCCGCAACAGGAAATTCCACAATAAAAGTCGCACCTTGCCCTAATTCAGTTTCGCACCACACTTTGCTATTCATAATATCAACTAATTTTTTGACAATAAATAACCCTGTCTCTGGTAACGGATAACGGATAGTTGATAACTGAGACACGGTTTGACTGTTTACCTTAGCCTTAGTCTTGGAAATGGGCAATGTAAAAGTAAACTGTGAACCGATGTCAAGTTGACTTAATGCTCCCATCGCACCGTCAATCAAAGACTCTGCAATGCCAATAATACCATTGAGGGGGTGCGTAATTCGTGAGAGGTGTTCGCTAAAAATTCATCTTTGACTCTATCAGCTTCTTTTAACTGAACCGCTATCGCTTTTTCACGTTCTAACTCTTGCTGCTTTTCCAGTAATTTTTGTTTTTGGCGCCGAACATAACTGACTATCAGTGTCAAAATGATAAGAACATATAAAGTATAAGCCCACCAAGTTTTCCAAGGCGGTGGCAAAATAGTGATTTTAAGGGTTGCACCTGTTTCATTCCAAACATTTTGGCGACGAGTACCTATCTGATTCCAATTTTCATCAAAAGCTTCTAATTGATAGGCATATTGATTTTTGCTTGCTTGTCAAAAATTTAAGGCGGCAAATTCAAACGAAAAAAACGATTGCTTATAAGACAAAGTAATCTCTTTAGTGACACTAATATGTTGTTGCAAGGGCGAATCTTTGCCCAAATGAATAGATTAGACTTGTCCCGAAATAATAGCTTATAAAGTATTGATTAACAACGTATTTTTAAATTCCATAATCCCGCCACTTGAAAAATAACTTCATCAACCCAATTTTTAGTTGTACGGTTACGAAATTTT
>Ga0190283_1000013_pt1 | contig 131273 bp, 87 predicted proteins | sample 48691801_MG_FD_161669 | JGI IMG/M metagenome (GOLD analysis project Ga0190283, IMG submission 161669) | Hydrothermal vent microbial mat bacterial communities from Southern Trench, Guaymas Basin, Mexico - 4869-18-0-1_MG | ecosystem: Environmental > Aquatic > Marine > Hydrothermal vents >...
GTAATGGTTCACCGGGCTTGAAGCGGTTCTGCGCCCGGTGAGAATGGAGGGGGAGACTCATCTCCCCCTCCAAACCTCCCCCATACGTAATTCCGGGAGCTTGTACGGTTCCCGGTGAACGGTTACGAAGAACATATTGACAAATCGCGCACGACTCGTATATCCATAATAGTGGAAGTAGGCATGTGGGAACGTGCAAGATTTGCAGGAGGGAGTAATGAGGGACCAGACATTGGAGGTTAGTGAGATCGCTGCATCTAAGATCAGGGGCGACGAACAAGAGGAAAGACGTGCATTCCTGTTGCGTTGCGGTCGATTTGCAGCATACACGGCGCCGACCTTAGCAGTATTGTTGTCAGTAGGCGGTGTGGGAACCAGCGCAACAGCCGCCTGCTGTAGTACGTGCGGAGATGCACCCCCCGGCGCAGTCGTAGATGATGGCAGTCAGTGCTGCAATAGGCGGTATAAGCACATCTATGGCGAGAGTGACCCTAGATGTGACCAGCCGGTTTGTACTGAGTGCTTATAGGTGGAACGTGAAAGAGGTGTGTATGTAATAAGATTCGACCCGGGATTATGTCCACCTTAGGATAGCAGATTCAAGAGCGGGGCTATGATCGTGCATTCTCCAGGCCGCTTAATCATATGAGTAGGCAGCTCTTGCTCATAAAGCCGGAGAGTTTGATACCCGAGTTAATTATTGACTGGTTTTCTTGATTTGTCAACCGGTCGGTCAACTTAGGACGCGTCACAAAATAAACGTAGCAAAACGATGCTGGGCCGATTGTAGGGGCAGACCTGCGTGTCTGCCCAAATGCAAGGCACACACTAGGAGCCTGTCGCAAAACCGCTTACATTGCTCGAACGGTTCAACCATGGGTGGCCCAGACGCCACCGCGTCTGGGTTCCGAAGGAACAAAAGGTCCTCCACGATCGGCGCCATTATTCCAAAAAAGGCCGCTTGCAGTCGGCTCCATCTCAGTCGATCCTCTTGTCGCTCAGCGACCCGGACGTGTCACGTCCGGGCCACCCGCCACCGTACCTTAACTCGATTTCGTATGCTTTGGAAGTTTTGCGACAGCCTCCTAGTGGGAAAGGGCGGACACATAGGTCCGCCCCTACAGTAAGATGTAACAGTTATTTCTTGACGGGCCCTTAGGACGAACCAGTTGGCTGGACACCGATAAAATGACCGCCCCGCCGTCCCCCGGATCGTTCCCAACGATTTTGGAGCCTCTTCTTGCTCGTTGTACCCCTATGAGGAGCCGCGTGGAATTCGCCAAGGAACAATCCTCTCTATTTCTTTCCGCGGATCAAGAGATCCCATAGCCTGCTTCTCTTGTTCCCAAACACGTATTTTCTCAACAAATGCAACATATATCGCAGCCGTCCCGCTGTAAGGCCGAGCAACTTGTCGCTGGGCCCAAAGCGAGTCTGAATCCTGGAAGCGGAAAATAACCAATTGACATATGCAACTCTGCCCGTAATCAACTTGAGCCATTTGAAACGCACTTGCATCAGGCGCCTCTGAAAGTGCATCCTGTTGCTGCGTGTGGGAGCAAACCCTGGTGGAATAGGGGCTCGGAACAACCTCCAGGCAGTGTAGAGGTACGATCTCAGCACATCTTCCAAGCCGTGTTCTTTCATCAGGGACCGGAGGTAGGGCCAGTTAACGTCATCGCCATGGGAGATGGCGAGTGTAGCGTAATCGTGCAACCCCTTCACGGGAACAGCGCCGGATGAATAACCCCCGTGGTGGATTTCAGTATGGAGCAGAGTATAAAGAATTGAATCGGAAGGCGACAGCAGTCGGAATCTGAGTCCCTCATCCGCGCCGGCCTTTGAGTTCTTGAACGCCTGGGAACCCTTCAGGACTTGAGATTCCATGAGAGAGAGCAATTCAGTGTGAAGCTCAACCGGGACAGGTACCGAGGGATGAACCAGTGGCGGAAGATGCTGGCAGTGATCATATACTTCCATCTCATCGACGGCGATCTCGAATCCTGCCGCCAACAGACTGTCAACTGCTGTCTTTGCATCTTCGTGTCTGATGAGGAGGTCGATGTCAACCATAATCCGTGAGCCAAGATCAACGTCCTTGTCGGCAAATAGGGAGGCCGCCCCTTTCAGCAGAACAGGCTCAACCCCAACCTCATTCAGGCGACTTACAACATTCTTGGTCAGGGCTCGAATCCCTTTGTTGCGCTCCTTGTTGAGCCCGTGCAACTCGCGCAAGTACTCTCGCAGGTCGTCCGGCAGCAGATCAACGAGGTTCTTGTGTTTGAACCTGCTATAGAGGGTCGTGATGACCATGTATTGGTTGGCGAGCGCGACCACGCTTTCCCAGTTCACCTTGCCGGAAGAAATTCGTTCGCTCAACTCGTCAGGGAGTGGATCATTCGCCCAGGGTGTGAGAGCGTCGCACAGAAACACCAGGCTGGAACCTCGTTCATTCACTTCAACAGACCTCCGGACTTGGAAAGCTTCGGGATGCTTTCCACAGCCGATTCAGCGATTTGTTTTGTTCTGAAAGGATCGTAATACGCAGATCATCGGTACCTTCAGACTGGTCGCCGGGCGCCAAACATCGGCAAAGGAAGACCAATGACAACGTTTTTCATTCCACCAGCCCCTGAACCATTGTGATCGCGCTCGACAATGACGGGAAGGTCATTTCACAACACTCAGCGTGCTTTATCCATGCCACAAGTTCGCCCACCTTTTGGCCGTTGAGCCTGTCACGGATTTCATATCCCACGGCCTGGAGTCGGCGAATTGCCTCAATCCTGCTCAACGGGGAAAGCGACGCCGGTCCCTGAGGAGAGTAAGTGGGAAACACCAACCATTTTACCGGCTTGCCTTCCTCCGGCGAGGAAGCGAAGCTCCCGGGCGCAGGGACAGCGTACCGAATCGACGTGCCGTTCTGAGCGACCGTGTACCAGACGCCGGCAAAGTGTTCCAACATACTTGAGACTATCTTCCAGGAACCTTCTTTCACACGGAGGCCCACAGGAACCGGGATAATGCGATTTGAGCCTCGCTCCACAATTGCCACTTCATCAGTGAAATAACGAAAACCAGCGTTCATGAGTCCCACGGCCAGCGTAGTTTTGCCGATGCCGGAAATTCCCGGAAACACCACGCATCCGTCACGCGTTCCGAGCACGGCCGCATGAACCGCGATCAGAAAATCGCAGCGCCGGTACGCCGCCACCAGCACACCCTGACTGATGATCGGGCCAAGCTCATTGGGTTGCGAGCACTCTCCCATCTCTGCGCCATCACGCAATACAACATAACCGTGGCGCCGCGAGACCACCTCGATCACTGATTGGCAATCCTCCTCATCCGATTCAAGGTGTAAGAAAATCGGCCTAACATTTGCTTCCTCCACCGGTCCGGGCATACGCACGAGCACTTTGAGCCCGGCCAGCCGGAAATGGAATTCGCATCGAAACCGCTGCGTAGACGCGATGCTTGAACGGTCCTCGTCCGGCAAAGGAGAATCCTCAGACCCAAAGGGGGCTTCATACTCCGGCTCCGCTCCGCTTCTCGCTACCAGGCCCAGAGATATCCATTCCTCTATGATAGTATGCACGTCGTCCTGAGCGGCCTCAGGGGAAATCCGAAACGTTTCCGCGACCGATCGAACAATCTCAACCTGGTTCATGCCGTCCTCACAGCACAGCCACACAACCGCCGCGGAAGCGTTGAGGGTGTATAAAGTTTGAGTCCTCTCGAAGAAGACAAGTAACTGATCCTCGAGCATGTGAGCGCTGACACCTTTGGACGGAAGAACCCGATCTCCATCCATACCGCCGAAAGGTTCAACCTGTGATGTCGGGAGCGTTTTGTCCATTGTTATTGCGTATCCGCGGATTTGTGAAGTCCGTTGTCGCCGCCACTATCCACCGGAACAACGTGACAGTCAAGATCAAACGGTAAGAGTAAGAGTTCATATGAGAAATCAGGTCACGATTCAATCATTTCAAGGTATTGAAGAGTTCCACCACTCGCTCTTGCCTGGTTACTTTGGCGTGTTGCAGGGGCGGCCGAAGTCTACCGACTTCAAACCCAATTGTTGCGCTTGCGGTCAATGGGCGGCAGAACAGCGGTTTGGTGTAAGCCGCCCGTGGCAGCGACCTGTCCGGGGATTCCATCACACCAAGAGCGATCCGCTTCTGCGGACCGATTGGACTGCCTCTTTCGGGAGCTTGCCGCGCCGCTGTTGGAGGCATTCAACAGTCTAAGAGGGCGTAGCATGCTACGCCCCTACGGGCGTAATCCACTAGGATGGCGAACATTTTTCTGCATCGTGTGCCCCGAAGTTGAGGCACGGAAGTTCCGATAGTAGTTCTTCTTGTCTGCGAACGCGGCAGGCCCAGGAAGGGGAGGCTGGTTTCGTTAGCGCTCTGATGATAGACCGGCTGTCTTGCGACACTGATCGGAGTCGCGGAACCAAAAGCATGGTGTAGCGGCTAATGGAGCTATAAGCTGTTACAATAGTTAGGAGTTTTTGGGGAGGTCCACTCGGCGTGGGGCCAATGAGCCGGCACGGTGTATCCGTGCTTCGAGCAAAAGGAACCAGACCTCAAGGTGGCCATATCGCCCTGCGCGGAGCAGTTTGCAAAAAGGCCCTCCCAATATTACTCTTCAAATTCTTCCTGGTCTTGCAACCACTTCTAATCCAAGACGTGGATATTCTTCTTTGCGCACATGTCTTTGAGTATCTTGGGCCACACGGAGACGCTTACTTCTCCCAGGTGCGCCTTCTTGAGTAGACTCATGAATGTGCGGGACTGTCCGATACCGCCTCCGATGCTCAGTGGGATATGGTCGTTCACGATAGCCTGATGGTAGGGCATCTTGAGGAAATCAAGTTGGCCGGCCATCTCCAGTTGCTTCCTGAGGGTCTCGGCAGTGACTCGGACACCCATAGATGTGAGTTCATGTCGGCGTCGGGTTACGGGATTCCACAAAAGTATGTCGCCGTTGAGGCCGTGCATGGGTCTGCCGTCCTCTGATGTTGTTTCCACGACCCAATCATCATAATCCGCGGCCCTCATTTCGTGCGGATAGCCGTCCTTGAGCGGCCAGCCGATGCCGTAGATGAAAACCGCAGGGTATTCCTGGACCAATCGCGTCTCCCGCTGCTTCCTGGGCAGGTCAGGGTACATGTCGAGAATATCCTCAGCGTGAATGAACTTGAGCTTATCAGGCAGGTCGGGATACTTATCTGTCTTCAGTTGCGGGTAAAGATTTTGCACATGAGTCTCGGCCCCTTTGAGGACCTCCCAGATCTTTTCCACCACCCCTTTCAGGAATTGTAGATTGCGTTGATCTTCGGTCATCACCAGTTCCCAGTCCCACTGATCCACGTAAGCGCTGTGATCGTGGTCCAGGAAGTAGTCCTTTCGGACGGCCTTCATATCCGTGAGGAGGCCCTCCCCCACAGTCATGTCAAGTTGTTTCAGGGCCATGCGTTTCCATTTTGTTGCTGCCTGCACAACCTGAGCGTCAATCGGGTTCTTGTCGTAGTCGTTCGAGATGTGGAACTGCACGGGAGTCCGTGAACCGTCCCGATCGAGCAAGTCGTTCACCCCGGTAGCCACGTCCACGATCAGAGGAACCGCTACACGAATCAGGTTGAGCGATTTGCAGAGGTTTTCTTCAATGTAATCCTTGGCCGCGAAGAGGGCATTCTGAGTTTCCTTTGGGGATAGTAGCGAGTTGTAGTCCTGAGGCAGTATCTTTTCCAGTTCCGCGTAATCACCGATACCCGGGCCGGCCAAATCCGCTTTCTTGTCGGTCATGTGGTTCTCTCCTGTATGGTTTTCGCAGTCCTGTGCCTGATACTCTGGTGACACTAATTCCGGAGTTCAGGAATCCGTATATTCCTGATCGCACAGCATGAGGATCATAGACCACCCCGCGCCTTGGTGTCCAAGAAATTCGAGACAAATGTCCTCATTCCTGTTGGGAATGCAGAAGCGGGTAGCGTATCCCCTGTCTGCTACCCCGATCCCGGAGGATCCGGAGCGCCGGCCGACACTGGGCGTAAGGGCTTGGTGTAATGCTCCGGTTTCGCAGGGCTGATCGTCTCCCGGCGTATGTCATCGCGAGGAGAGAAACGACGAAACAATCCCCATATTGAGCCGCAGGAGATTGCTTCGCCGCGCTCGCAATGACATACCGGGAGTCCCCCGAATGACTGAACGATTACCCCTTGGTCCAATTTTCACTTGTCCTGGAATCCGGTTATTAGTATAACTTACGCTTTCCGATTATCTGTTGTCTCAGTTCAAAGGAGTGGAATATGCCGCGACGTGATGACATCAATAAGGTCATGATCATTGGCTCCGGCCCCATCATCATCGGTCAAGCCTGTGAATTTGACTATTCGGGCACTCAGGCCTGCAAGGCTCTTCGAAAACTAGGTTACGAAATTGTCCTCGTCAATTCCAATCCCGCAACCATCATGACGGATCCGGAGATGGCGGATTATACCTATGTGGAACCCCTCAATCTGCACACCATAACCGAAATCATCGAGGTAGAAAGGCCGGATGCCCTGTTGCCCAATCTTGGGGGACAATCTGCCCTGAACTTGTCTTCCGAGCTCTACAAGGCCGGAGTGCTCGAGAAGTACGGCGTAAAGATGATCGGTGTCGCGCCCGATGCAATAGAACGGGGCGAAGATCGGATCGCCTTCAAGAACACCATGGACAGTCTCGGTATTGAAATGTGCCGCAGCGAGGCCACGTTCAGCGTGGAAGAGGCTGAACGGATTGCAGATGAGCTGGGGTACCCTGTGGTCATTCGACCCGCATACACGATGGGCGGCACGGGCGGGGGCCTCGTCTACAACATAGAGGAACTGCGAACCATTGCGGCCAGGGGAATAGCGGCAAGCCTGGTGGGGCAGATCCTGGTTGAGGAATCGGTCCTCGGGTGGGAGGAACTGGAACTGGAGGTAGTCAGAGACGCAAAGAACCAGATGATCACGGTTTGCTTCATCGAGAATGTGGACGCGATGGGAGTACACACCGGCGACTCTTATTGCACCGCGCCCATGCTCACTATTGATCCTGAATTGCAGGAGAGACTTCAGAAATACTCTTATGACATTGTGGAGGCCATACAGGTCATCGGCGGCACAAATGTTCAGTTTGCTCACGATCCCAAGACAGGCCGCGTAGTGGTCATCGAGATCAACCCCCGGACTTCAAGGTCCTCTGCTCTGGCTTCCAAGGCCACGGGCTTTCCTATCGCGCTCATCTCCGCCACGCTGGCCGGCGGGATGACCCTGGACGAGATCCCGTACTGGCGGGAAGGAACCTTGGACAAGTACACCCCGTGGGGCGATTACGTGGTTGTGAAGTTCGCGCGGTGGGCCTTTGAAAAGTTTGAGGGAGCGGAAGATAAGCTGGGAACTCAGATGCGCGCGGTGGGTGAAGTCATGAGCATCGGAAAGAACTACAAGGAGGCCTTTCAGAAAGCTATCAGATCGCTTGAGAACGGCAGGTACGGGCTCGGGTTTGCCAAGGACTTCCATGAAAAGACCCTGGAAGAATTGTTGGACCTACTTACCGAGCCTACAAGCGAACGTCAATTCATAATGTACGAGGCCCTGAGAAAGGGCGCGGACGTCAACGCTTTACACGAAAAGACCTATATCAAGCTCTGGTTCATTGAGCAGATGAAAGAACTGGTCGATCTGGAAGAGAAGATCATCGCGTGCAGAGGCGGGCAATTTCCTGATGGATTACTGGAACAGGCCAAGAAGGATGGATTTTCGGACCGGCATCTCTCGAAGCTGTTGGAGATTCCTGAGGCGGACATCAGAAATCAACGGATATCCATGGGGATGGTACAGGCGTGGGAGCCGGTTCCGGTGAGCGGCGTCGAGAACGCTGCGTATTACTTCTCCACGTACAATGCTCCTAACCAGGTGGAATCGAGCCAGAGGCGCAAGATCATGGTACTGGGCGGCGGACCCAATAGAATCGGGCAAGGGATCGAATTCGATTATTGCTGCGTTCATGCCGCGTTGGCGATAAGGGACCAGGGCTTTGAATCCATCATGGTCAACTGCAATCCCGAGACTGTGTCCACGGATTACGATACCTCGGACAAACTGTATTTTGAGCCTCTGACGGTTGAGGATGTGTTGAGCATCTACGAAAAGGAGAAGCCCGAAGGAGTCATCGTTCAGTTCGGCGGCCAGACCCCATTGAACATTGCCAACGAGCTGGCTGAGGCCGGCGTTAACATCCTGGGGACCTCACCTGACACCATAGACTTGGCCGAGGACCGAGACCGATTCCGGAAGGTGATGCGAGATCTGGGAATCCCTCAACCGGAATCGGGTATGGCCTCGAACCTGGATCAGGCGATCCAGGTGGCCGACAGAATCGGTTATCCGCTAATGGTGAGACCATCCTATGTCCTTGGCGGCCGTGGCATGGAGGTGGTCCACGACGAAGCAATGCTCAGGCATTACATGGCCGCGGCAGTAGAAGTGAGCCCGGAACGTCCCATTCTCATCGACAGATTCCTCGAAAACGCCATTGAAGCCGAAGCCGACGCCATCGCAGACGGCACGGATGCCTTTGTCCCCGCGGTAATGGAACACATTGAGCTGGCCGGCGTGCATTCGGGAGACTCCGCGTGCGTCATCCCTCCGATCAGTATTCCCCCAAAACACCTGGATACCATCTATGAATACACGCGAAAGATCGGAACCGAACTTCACGTGGTGGGCTTGATGAACATCCAGTACGCAATCGCTAATGATACGGTGTACATACTGGAAGCGAACCCAAGAGCCTCTCGCACTGTTCCGATTGTGTCCAAAGTATGCGGTATTCCCATGGCTCGCATCGCCACACAGCTGATGCTCGGCAAGAAGCTCGCGGATTTGGACATCAAGCCGATTACAGTCCCTCATTATGGGGTCAAGGAGGCTGTCTTCCCCTTCAACATGTTCCCGGAGGTTGACCCGGTGCTCGGGCCGGAAATGCGATCCACCGGTGAGGTGCTGGGTCTTGCCGGCTCGTTCGGCCAAGCGTTTTACAAGGCCCAGGAAGCTGCAAAACAGACCTTGCCGTCAGAGGGATCGGTTCTCATAACAGTGACCGAAAACGAAAGGCCTGCCGTGCTCGAGGTGGCACGGCAGTTTGCCGAACTGGGATTTATGATCAAGGCTACCGAGGGCACGCATCATTACTTCTCGGAAAACGGTATCCAATCAGAGCACATTCTGAAGTTGAACGAGGGTCGTCCAAACATAGCCGACAGCATCAAGAACGGAGAAATCCAGCTTGTCCTCAACACACCGGCCGGTAAGCTGAGCAAAGAAGATGATTCCTATATCCGAAAGTCCGCCATTAGGTATCAAGTTCCCTATATCACAACATTGGCCGCCGCCACCGCTGCTGCCAGGGGTATCAAAGCGGTTCGTGCCGGGCGTGGGAATGTGAGGTCCCTTCAGAGCTGCCATGCGGATATTCGGTCGTAGTCCGCAGACGGACGACTGATTTAACGGTTCTCAAAAGTAATCACGGATTGAGTCATTGGCGTCCCCCTTCTTTCTCGCTTCTTTCTCGAAAGACCGTAGCCCTGAAGGGGCGTCAGAAAGTAGCCCGGCGATTCATCGCCGGGTAAGGGCCATTGCAGAACTCCTGAGTCCCGAAGGGACGACAGAACCATTACGCGCTCGCTATGTGTCGTCCCTTCGGGACTCCGAGCCGGCTTGGGGCTGGAGTTTTCATACTATGGTGGTTCTCGTAATTAGTTTCGGAGGAATCCGAAACTTCTTCCTGATGACGCAGGCTTTCCAGCCTGCGAATCCGTGAGAACTTTCGAGAACTGCTATAAACCCAAAACCTTTCTTGAAGCTCCCACACCAACCGGCTCGCAAATTGGCCCTACGCCCAGTAGCTCCCCCTCCAAACCTCCCCCAGACGTAATCCCGGGAGCTTGTACGGTTCACGGTGAACGGTTACTCAGGGAGTTCGTCGTTCTTTCCAAATCTCCCTCTTTGCGGCCAAAACAAGGTCTTCCATTTTTAAGACAATGGCCCCGGGATCTCCCTGGATTTCGGATGCGGTCAATCGGGCAATTATCCATCCCCGGTTCTGCAAGAATCGGCGCTCCTCTTCTCCAAGTCCCGCTTGATCGCCTGTCTTTTCCTGATTGTCGTCGCCGTTACACTCAATGGCTACCTTTATGTGCCCCTTGCCATCGCCTCGCGGCCAGAAAAGGGCGAAGTCCACACAGCAGACAACTTCTCCGGTTTCATTGTCCTTCACACGGAATTTGGGCAGCAGACGGCAGCATTCACTTTTCTTCTCATGATAGAAGACACGATGTTGTGTCCTTTCGTCAAGCCAGACCAGGCCGGTCGGCACCCACTCTCCATGTTCACTCTCCGCGACCGGCAATCCGTTTGCGGAATCCAGTATTCCCCCCGAGAACATCCTTATTCGCTCCGGTCTTGCCTCTCCACTACACCCGGCGGGCTGAACCCCGGGGAGGCTCATGAATTCGAGCAAGAGCAACCTCTCAGCAGGCGATTCACACCATTGAAGGTAGGTTCTCACCTGACTTTCCACGGCTTCCAGCAGGCTTTGCAGTTTTTTCTCAACGATATCCTCTGACATGGCTGCCCCTTTCAAAATCCGTATCCCTGCATCTACACGCACAGACATTCACGTCCGCTCCCGCCTACAAAGTATTCCATTAGACCACCTCGATGCTTTGCTATTCCCAGTTTTCTCAGTATAGCTATATCGTCGAAAAACTCAAGAGCCGATTCCGCGCTTGACAAAGCATACTTCCTATGTGATGATTAAGGGCTTCGTTTAACACGACTGAATTGCGTCTCGCCAAGCCGCCCCCCATGTGACGACCAAGGCGAACATGATCCGGACGTCCTAAGAATTCTCATTTCCTGGAATGGATCGGGGTCCGAAACCCGCCCAGAGATGACCGGGCAGATGCGTCCGGCGGACGAGCCGGGCCTTGACACCGGCGCAGACCACTTCAGAACCACACCCATTGTCCGGCCACGGGTGGACAACGCTTTTGCTGGACTATCTAGAAAGGAGTGAATGGAATGTCTTTCAGCAGACCCAATAGGAGCACGGCTACCAAGACCAGGACCCGAGTGGAACCCGCTCCCTTTTCCGGAATGTGCGTAACCTGTCTGGACGGCTGCCCCGGCCCTTGTGAAATAGGACGGTCCGCCATCAGAGGGAACGAGACCATCTACCCCCAGCCCTACGGCAAGATTACAGCCGGCGCCGACAAGGACTACCCCGTGGATTTCTCCCACTTCAACATCCAGGGCACGTGCGTGGGAGCCGTTGGTGTTGCCGAAGACCCTGACGTAGCAACTTTCCCCGCGGTGGACTGCACCACGAAAGTGGGGGCTGAAGGCGGTATCAAGCTCGACTTCCCCGTGTTCACCGGCGCTGTGGGATCCACCTACATAGCGCGAATCAACTGGGATGATATGGCTGTAGGCGCGGCCATTTCCGGCGTGATGATTGTCGCAGGTGAGAATATCTGCGGGATGGACAATAGCGCGGAAATCAAGAATGGAAGAATAGTAAAGTCTCCCGAGATGGAACGGCGCATCAACGCCTACCAGAAGTGGTATGACGGCACAGGCGGGATGATAGTACAGGCCAATGTGGAAGACACAAGGCTCGGGGTTCCCGAGTACGTCATCGAGAAGCTGGGTGTCGAGATATTCGAGTTGAAGTGGGGACAGGGCGCCAAAGACATCGGCGGCGAAGTCCAGCTCAACACCCTGGAACGGGCCCAACAGCTCAAGGAGCGCAACTACATCGTGTTGCCCGATCCCACAACCGATGCAAGCAAGAGGGCCTTCGAGAGCGGAGCGCTCAAGGAGTTCGAGCGTCATTCCCGGCTCGGCATGGTGGAAGAAGAGTCCTTCTACAAAGAGGTGGAGCGCCTGCGGGGCATCGGGGCCAAGTATGTCACCCTCAAGACCGGAGCGTACCGCCCGGTGGACCTGGCACGGGCCATCAAGTTCGCTTCCAATGCCAAGCTGGATCTCCTCACCATAGACGGCGCCGGAGGCGGCACAGGCATGAGCCCCTGGCGGATGATGAACGAATGGGGTATCCCCACTTTGCACCTTGAGTGCCTGATGTACCAAATGTGCGAACGCCTCAAGGCGAAAGGCGCGTTCATTCCTCCGATCGCCATAGCAGGCGGGTTGTCGCTGGAAGACCACTTGTTCAAGGCCATTGCGCTCGGAGCTCCCTATGTCAAGGCTATCTGTCTTGGTCGCGCTATTATGGCCGCGGCCATGGTAGGCAAGACCAACGGCAAGAAAACCGCGGAGACTATGGAACTCGAAGGAAAGACTGCTGAGGAAGGGTACATAGGCCTCTTCGCTGTCGGTGCCGCGCTCAAAGAGCGTTTCGGGGACAGTTTCAAGGAAATCCCGCCCGGGGCGATCGGGATGTACTCGTACATCGCGCGTCTCCGCCAGGGTATGCAACAACTCATGGCCGGCGCTCGGAAGTTCGGATTGGAACACATCGATCGCTCGGATCTGGTCGCATTGACGCGGGAAGCCGCAGATATTTCCGGCATTCCCTATGTCATGGATTCCGACAGAGAAGAGATCGACAGGATTCTCGGGTAAAGAAACAAAGGGGGTAATCGTTCACCGGGCTTGAAGCGGTTCTGCGCCCGGTGAGAATGGAGGGTCCACTCGACGTGGTGTCAATAGGTTCTCCACGATATATCCGTTCTTCGAGAAAGTGGGCCCATCCCTCGGTATTCCCGTGTCCCCGTGCAATGCATAAGCCCAAAACCTTTCTCGAAGCTCCCACACCAACCGGCTCGCAAATTGGCCCTACGCCCAGTAGCTCCCCCTCCAAACCTCCCCCAGACGTAATCCCGGGAGCTTGTACGGTTCACGGTGAACGGTTACCAAAGGGGCAATGTTCCACATAATGGTTCATCCGGCATTTGCGTCCCTGATGTTGAAAACTAAGGGCCTGCCACGAAATAACGCCGGCATTCTCCCGTAGGGGCGGACCTATGTGTCCGCCCCTACGCGCGTATGCACCGCTGCATTGCGACAGGCACGCATAGCCTCCCCGGACTCCGATCCGGGGTCTGCCCCTACAATTGCCACAGCAACCTGTTGCAAGGTCTATTTCGTGACGGGCCCCCAATTCGGACATGCTTTGTCAACCGGTTAGATAACGCGACAAGTAATACCAATGCGCAATCGAGAGAGTGAGATCGGTTTCTTGGGTGCCACTGCTGGCTTGCCCAGCAGTGGTCTTTATCACTTGTTTGAACGCGCATTGGTATAAGAACAAGATGAGTCATTGGGTCAAGAAGACCATACTCCCGGGGCTGCTCCATCATTTGACCATACCGCCGGCGACAAGGAACTCCCGGGCTACCTCGGCAACCGGGCGTTGTTTTTCGTCAACTTCATAGTTCAGCTTCTGCATGGTGGAATCGTTCAGTCTTCCGCCCAGTTCATTGAGGGCTTTGCGTAGCTTGGGGTATTTCTCCAGAATCTCCGTTCTCGCGACCGGAGCGGCATAGTAGGATGGAAAGAAGCGTCGGTCGTCGACCAGAGGCTTCAATCTGTACGCAGGGATTCGTCCGTCTGTGGTGAATGCGCAGACAACGTCCACCTCATTCCTGGCTATGGCTTGATACATAATGGCTGGATCCAGGTCCCTGACCTCACCAAATCGGAACCCGTAGGCCTTTGTGAGTCCCGGATAACCGTCCGGCCGTGCCGAGAACTCGGCGGTCCATCCTGCGCGCAAACCGGACGCGGCATTTTTCAGATCAGAGATCTTCGTCCATTGGTTCTTCTCTGCGTCTGCTTCCCGGACCGTCAAAGCGTATGAATTGCTGAATCCGAAGGGTTTGAGCCATTGCGCATTGAATCGTTCCCTGTAGATTTTGTTGACGATTCGTAGGACTTCAGTCGGGTCGTGGATGGGCTTCACTTTGAGAATCGCAGCCAGAGCCGTCCCTGTGTATTCGGGATAGACATCTATCTCACCTCGAACAAGAGCCTCATGATTGATCATGGTACCGCCGAGGTTGAATCGGCGCTTGACCCGAAGTTCGGTCCGGTACTCGATCCATTGCGCCATGATCTCGCCGAGGATGAGCTGTTCCGTGAAGTTCTTTGATCCGATACGGATGACCCGTTCGGATGTTCCGGTGTCGGTTCGGCCATGACTCGCCCCATCATTCCCGGCACTCAACGCGAGAAGCCCCGCCAACACGAGGATCAACGGTTGCAACACTGCCGAAAGCTTAAAGACCTTCACCCAAACCCTGGGACCGGAAGAGACGGTGGGTGTCATTCCCCACTGAACACCTGCAATGGAGAGATCGATGAGGAGCGCCAACAGAGCCGCGGGTATGGCTCCAAGGAGAATCATTCGGGTGTTTGAAAGGGCAAGACCTCTGTTGATAAATTCACCGAGCCCGCCGGCGCCGATGAACGCGACGAGCGTCGCGATTCCGACACCTACCACTGCCGCGGTACGTATGCCTGCAACGATGTACGGCATCGCGAGAGGAAGCCTGATCATCCGAAGCTGCTGCAGCCCGGTCATCCCCACTCCCCGAGCCGCCTCGACCACGTCCTTGGGCACCCCGTCAAGCCCGGTGACCGTGTTGCGGACGATCGGCAGCAAGGCGTACAGCGTCAATGCCACCATTGCCGGGAGGACCCCGATCTTATTCAGCAGGGCGAGCAGGATCGCCAGCATGGCGAGACTCGGTATGGTCTGCAGCATCCCTACGGCCCCGAGCATGGGAGCCTGCATACGACGGTAGCGAAACGCAATGATGCCGAGCGGTATTCCGACCACGATTGCCAGCGTGGTCGAAGCAAGCGTCAAGAGGATATGCTCGCCCGTCCTGATCTGCAACTCCACGAGACGAGCCATAACAAATGGTATCCATTCCACGAGATCAAAACGCCTTTGCAAAGGAGGCCAGCTGTCTGGCCGGTTTATGGATCAGCTCTTTCACCGCGTTCGTGGCGGAGTCCTGCAGCAACTCGGCTTGAGTTCCGACCTGTTCGAGTCTTCCCTCGTGCAGTACAGCGATTCTGTCCCCGAGCCGGAATGCTTCGACAATATCGTGGGTGACAAAGACGATGGTCTTTCCCAGACGCTCCTTGATATCAAGCAGCTCCTGCTGGAGAATGTCCCGTGTTACCGGGTCCAGGGCTCCGAAGGGCTCGTCCATGAGCAGGTACTTCGGATCTGCAGCCAACGCTCGGGCCACTCCCACCCTCTGTTGCTGTCCTCCGGAAAGCTCATTCGGATATCTGGGGCCGTACTCGTCCGGCGGAAGACCCATCATGCTCAGTAGAGAATCAGATCTCTCTCGCCTTTTCTCAGGCTTCCATTTCAACAGTTTCGGGACGATTTCAACGTTCTGGCGGACTGAGAAGTGGGGGAAAAGACCTATCCCCTGGAATACGTATCCTATCGATCTCCGAAGTTGAGGCAGGGAGACATCTTTTACATTTCTGCCATCAACAATGATCTCGCCGCTCGTACACTCGATCAGCCGATTGACCATCTTCAGCGTAGTTGTTTTCCCGCATCCCGAGTATCCCAGGAGAACCAGCGTTTCACCTTCGGCAACGTTGAGAGAGAGATCCCGTACCGCGTACGTGGCGCGGTTATCAAAGGATTTGCTCACCTGGTTGAGCTGAATCATTCCTGAGACTCATCCTGGGAAATTCCGGCAGTCCTTACAGTACCAATAAGCCGGCAAACGATTGACAAGTTGAAGAAGTTTCGATGCTCGCCCCAAGGCTGTCACTTTCTTACCATGATAGTTTACCTGAAAGTCCCGTGGAAAAACCACCCCATTTCCGGGTCAACGTATGGGGTAGTTTGGAGGGTCGCGCAGTTCGCGCAGCGCGATTGGGCCAGCCCTGTTCAGCTTACGTGACATGACAGATGTCGGTAACATGACATTGAAATGGCTGCCCGGGTAGGGCCTCCCCTCCAAGTCCATGCGCAGCGTGCGCGCTCTTCACGCGCCTGTCCGAACCAAAGCCACGGACTACCGAACAGTGGAAAGGACTTTCATGTTTGGTTGTCTCTTATTGGAGGTGATGGGTGGGATCAGGCGATCCCTTCGGGCCGCTCGGCCCATCGTGCCACATTATTCCCAATCGGCTCCGGATGCTCGAACACCTCCATGAAGAGCTTGTGATAGAGACTCTCCTCCGTAGATCGCAGTCTGCTCTGAGCGTTTGTGTGTTGATAATCCCATGCCTCGTGCTGGTCGATCATTCCTTCGACCACTCTTTCAAGGAGATCCACGGTTCCGCTTCCTTCGTCGAACTGCTCCTTTTCACGCCAGAGGATTTCATGGGGAAGCAGATCCTCAAAGGCCTTTCTCAGGATCCATTTTTCCGGTCCCCCGTCCCCCGGGAGCTTGAGTCTCGGGGGTATGCGTTGGGCGAGGTGTATCATTTCCAGGTCCAGAAAGGGCACCCGACCTTCAATGGAGTGCGCCATGGTCATCCGATCGACCCGTTGGAGATTGATATTGTGAAGACTCTGTACCGAACGACGCAGCTCCAGCCCAAGCAGATCAGGATCGTCGATGCCCTTGTAATAGGCGTACCCCGCGAAAAGCTCGTCCGCGCCCTCTCCGGTCAAGATGACTTTCACGTGATCCGCGGCAAGTCTCGAAGTGAAGTAGCAGGGGATCGCGCTTCTCACGAGATCCCGGTCAAAGGACTCCAGATAGTAGATGATTTCAGGGAGCTTCTCTCTCAACGCGTCGGCGGTGAGCACATATTCATGATGGATGGTATCCAGATGTCGGGCCACGGTGCGTGCAGCTTCCAGATCTCGGCTCCCTTCCACGCCCACGGTGAAGGTATGGAGCGAATCCATATTCCGACGGGCCACAGCGGCTATGATGCTGCTGTCGACTCCACCGGAGAGAAAGGCACCGAGAGGCACGTCGCTCATAAGGCGCTTGCCGACCGCACGTTCAACGGTTGACCTCAGTTCGCGAATGCAGTGCTCAAGGGGCTTCTCCTCCACTTCCACGGCAGGCACAGTATAGAAGGTAGAGAATCCGCGCTCGGAATGAAACGACGTGCCGGGAGGAAACTCCCGCACCTGTTCGCAGTACGGAGCAAGGGTTTTCAGTTCGGATGCAAACCAGAACGCGCCCTCTCGTTCCGCGAAATAGAGCGGCTTTATGCCGATCGGGTCCCGTGCTGCAAAGAGATCGGATCCGTTGGCGACAGCGAACGCGAACATGCCGTCAAGCTCGTTGACCAGCGACGCACCTTGTTCCTCGTACCCATGAATCAGGGCCTCTGTATCCGAATCGGTCAGGAACGTGTGACGCTGAACCAAATTCCTCTTCAATTCCCGAAAATTGTAGATCTCCCCATTTGCAATCACCGCCATGCAACCGGATTCATTGTAGATCGGTTGATCTCCTCCCTCGGGATCCATGATGGAGAGACGGCGGTGACCGAGGCTGCCCGTTGAACCTTCAAACACGCCTTGCGCATCGGGTCCCCGATGATGCAGTGTCATCAACATATTGTTCAGGTCGGGGTTCCTGTCAGCGCCCCATACACCTAGAATTCCGCACATGTTTCCTCATCCACCGGTTGTGATGTTCACCCATCGGCTAGAGCGTGAGCCATTGCCCGACGGTCTCAATTGCTTTGCCCGTGCCGAAGTGCTCAGTAAACAAGTTGAAATAGTGAAGTTCCTCTTTGCTGCGAATTATCGGGTATTTCCGTTGTGCCCGGGCAAAGTCGGCGGAGGAAATCTTCTCCTCGAAATAGGCCGGGAGGACATCCGCGGAGCCGGAACCCTGAGAAAATTCCTGCTTGGGCCGCCATACCACCGCCGCGGGGATGTCGTTCTCGAAGGTCTTTCTGAAGATCCACTTCTCGATCTTCCGATCTCCATCCGGATAGATCTTGTATTCCGGCGGGATGGTCAGCGAGTATTCCAGCAACTCCCCGGAAATGAGCGGAGCTACCACCTTCACACCATTACATTGATTCATGCGATCCAATCTGAGAGATGCGTTATTGTGAAGAAAGCCCATGCACTCCATTTGCCGGCGATGAAGATCCTCCGGCGGACAATCCTTGAGGTAGGTGTATCCGCAGAATATCTCGTCACCACCCTCCCCTGAGAGGAGGACTTCGATTCCCTCCTGTCGGGCCTTCCGCGAAATGATGAAGTTGGACGCGGAACTGCGTACCAGGGACGGGTCGAAGGATTCCAGATAGTAGATGACTTCCGGTAATACCTCGACGAGTTCCTCGGGTCCCACGACGACTTCGCAATGATCGGTATTCAGGTGCGACGAGACGAGACGAGCATTTTCCAGATCCATGCACTCGCCCGTACCCAGAGCAAATGTTCGGAGTCGTGAACTCTCCCCGAACTCCTCCCTGTAAGCCCTTGTGGCGAGCGTGGCGATAACGCTGCTGTCGATCCCTCCGCTGAGCAGACTGCCGGTGGGACGGGAAAAATCGACGCGGCTCGCCAGGCTACGCTCTATGATACCTCTGATATCGCCGATCGTTTCGCCAACGGATCGATCGGACGCTTCCGGCGCCTCTGCCGGCAGAGACGCGAAGCGAGTGAGCTTGCCGCTGCCATCCATGAAGTGCCCGGGAGGAAACTCGTGTACGTCGTCGGTTGCCGCGACGAGGCTCTTCAGTTCCGAGGCCAGGTACAGGGTCCCGTTGCGTCGGCCGTAGAAGAGTGTCTTGATGCCGAGCAGGTCCCGTGCTGCAAAGAAGTCGTTTCCATTGGAGATGACCAGGGCGAAAATCGCGTCGGTAATCCGGGAAAGAAAGTCTGCACCTTGGGTCTCATGGAGTTTCAGGAGAAATCTCTCCTCACGGTGCGGGCCGGCCTCGACCCCACTTCCAGTGGCCAAACCATCCAGGTTCCCTATTTGGCCGTCGTAGCAGATCCTCAGGCCCTCCGACGATGAGCCGACCACGGGAATGCTCATGTCGATCCTGTCGGAGCCCACATCGGCTTTCATATAGTTCTGAGCCATGCATGCCCGTCCCGACTTGAACGTGCCTCGCGCATCGGGGCCTCGGTGGGCAATCTTATCGAGCATACGCTGGACGATCTGATCGTCAGGTGATCCGAATCCAAAGGCAAAACCGCCCATATCAACCTCCCTGTATTCAACCTTGCCGAGGGACTCTCTCCATCACGGAATATTGAGGCGAGAGCTGTTACCTGCGAATTTCGAACACCCCCACCAACCCGTGCCCCACGCCTGAACCCGGTTGAAGTTCCATCTCGAGTTTACGCAGGCAGTAACAGAGCATGGGCTCAATGAAGTTGGCTCGAACGTCGCACCATTGAACAGATCGAACGCTGTCCGCGAGTCGATCCATCGCGAGCTTCGCCTCTTCGAGCGCATCCGAGGAGTCCTGTGACGATCCGGACGAGGCCCTGTCCGGAACCCCGCGGCCGTCCATGGACTCCAGAAGAGATTTCGTGTGATCAACCAGGCTGTTGGTCGCCCCGAAAAAGGATTTGAAGAAGCTGTTGAGTTCGTCGAATCCCTCAAGCGGCACGTAATCCACAATCAACGAATCCAGATGAGTGCGACGGTTGTATTCGAAGAGAGAGTTCACCGCCTGCCTGAGCTTGGGGCAGTGCCGGTTGTAATCACCCGTATCCATGTGGCGTCCCACGAAGATCGAGCGATCAAAGAAGGCCAAAGGCACGATTTCGGCTCCTGACAAAGAGGCCGCGGCAGCGACTACCGCCAAGATCTCGTCCCGAGTCATCAGACGCAGGGGGAAGGATGATATTTCAACGCGGTCACGCTCTTCTTCCGGATAGATGTACGAGATACGGTAATCCATGAAGTACTCTTTATCGAGCGGGTTGGGCCACAATTCCTGCCACTCGTACGAATGCCGCCCAAGCCAGTCGCCGACAAAGATCGCTCGGTCCGGTACGTGTTCTGCGATATCCGCAATGATCCTACTCGCTTGATCGTCATGGAAGTGCGACAGCGTGCCATACCCCGCGAAGTAGATGTCGAAGGGGGACATGCTCTTCACCGTCGCAGGCAGACCACGGGACAGATCCCCTTGAATGAACCGGGCCGCGGAATTGGCGCCATGACATGCTTCGGCCTGACGGATGAGGTCTTCATTGAGGTCCAGCCCAACATAGTCCTCGATCAGATCCAGGGGCAACGCGGTCCCGCAAACTCGTGACATCGCATCCTGGGCCAGGGGTACGCGGGTCAGCAGTTCCAGTCCGTCTCCGCTGCCGCAGCCAAGGTCAAGAATACGCACCCGTTCTTTGGGGCCTCTTCCGATTGTGACCGGATCGCGGAACGCGGTTGCCAGGAACCGTACCGTCACCTGGTCTTCCCAGAACCGCCGCACATTGTCGTACTTCCCCAGGAACCCCTTGGGCTTTTCGTACATTCCCGTGCGAGCGGCCTGGAAATATGCTTCTTTTTCAGCCATTGTCTAATTCCAACACATCAGGCGGTCCGCAACTGTTTCAGAATGTCGATTGCTGAAAACGCGTCCGTGCAGTGTGCGTCCGCTCCGATCTCTTCCGCGAACTTCCCAGAAGTGGGAGCGCCTCCGATGAGGACCTTCACCTGATCCCTTATTCCGGCATTGTCCAGGGCGTCAACAACCTCTCCCATAACGCGCATGGTCGTTGTAAGCAACGCGGACAATCCGAGAAAGGGGGCTCCGGATTCTTTCACCGCTTGTACGATCTTCTCCGTGGGCACGTTGTTGCCCAGATCGATCACTTCATACCCCGCGCCCTTGAGCATAATAGTGACGATATTCTTGCCGATGTCGTGAAGGTCTCCTAAAACCGTCGCGACAACAAATGTGCCTTTGGATTCAACTCCCGCGCCGATCAGATAGGGCGCCAAAAGGTCCATTGCCGCACCCACACACTCCGCGGACGCAAGCATATCCGGGATGAGATACTCTCCCGACTCGTATTTCTGCCCGACGATCTCCATAGGACCGCTGAGGGCTTCCAGCACGATCTTCTTCGGGTCGATTCCTTGCTCTATGGCCTGTTCCACAAGTTCGGTTACCCCGGGCTGTCCTTCCAGAGCTTCCTCTATGCCTTCGTCTTCAGCCTCCACACGCCCTTGGATGACGTTGAACGCTATCTTCTCCGTGAATTCATTCTCATTCATGTCTCATGTCCCTGTTCTTGTATTCTCGTGCTCTGCGGTTTACCGCTCTCATGGAGCGGACTGCCGCAGGCGAGTCAAAATGCCCGGAATCTCTTCGAAGATCCGGTCCACGGTCTCGGCGTCAAGATGGCAGCGGGGTTCAGCCTCGATTTCCTGAAGCCTTTGCAGAGCCTTTTCCACCACCCGGTCCTGACCGTCCTTACTCTCGAACCGATATGGATCGGACACATCACCGGCATGGATGGCCTTGCGCGCGTGCCGGGCGAAAAGCCGGTGCTTGGATGCCATCACCTTGCGTATCGTCTTGAGGGAATCATCGAGGGAATCCCGGCGCACCTTGGGCTCTCTCAGGCAGTGCTTGATCTTTCCGATTTGTTCGTCGTCGAGCACGGCCTGCAACGGAGAAAAGATATTGGTCCGGTCCAGGAGCCCGAATGCGTAGTGGATGTACTGCGCGCCGCTCATGGCCACGTACAGGTGGGTTAGGAGCTTCTCAAACGCGGCCTGCATTCCGGGGACCTTTGCGTCTCCCGCGCCGGCGGTCGAATAGCAGGGCAGTCGGTAATGACGGGCCATCTGCACGCAGTCGATGTTGTACTGGTTGAACTCCGGGCACCCGTACAGATCGTGGAGATCGTCCATGCGTGCGCGAACCGGCACACTGCCGTAGAGTACAGGGGCCCCTTCCCGGATCAACTGGGTCAGAGCAATCCCCGCGATAACCTCCGCGTTGATCTGGGCCACCATTCCCGCTTCCTCGATGGGAGCGGTGGAACCGCCCTGAGGAGAAGATGATATCACCAGGGGGAGTCCGGCCTCTACGATGGAAAAGACCTTTTCCGTGGTGTCATCGACCAACTGCAAGGGTGACTTGAAGACACACGCGATAAAGGAAATGATCGGGTTGGCGATCAGCTCCTCAGCCCCGCCTGCAATGATCTCAGCCATGCGCACCACGTGCTCGAGGCTGTCGATATGCGTCAGACCGGCCTGGACGTGCTTGGTGATATTGTTGAGGCTTGCGAAGAACTTGTTCACATCGTGCGTCTCAGGGGTGATTTCATCATCCTGGACATTGACGGGGCGGATAAAAAAATCGAGGTGCTCCAGCCTGTCGCAGATGTGCGCGGCCCTGGCCAGCAGCTCGGAATCCCCCCGACGTTCATGGTGGACCGGGATCATGGCCTTCTTATCCGGAGAGGAGACACTTTGGTATTCCTCGATATCCGTCTCGAGCCATATATTGGTTTCCGATCCGGTTCCGAAGTAGATCCTCGGAATGTCCGCATCCAAAACCAGTCGGTTCTCGGGATTTCGTGCCCCGAGAATTATCCTCGACGGAGCTTTCGCAATAGCCTCTCTCACGAGCCCCCGGGGAAGGCGGATTCGCCAGCAGGCCACGGTGGATTCGGCTTCTTCCGAGACGTCGGCTCCGTGTTGCCCATAGAGCTTTGCCGCCCGCTCATTGAAACACCAGATACCCGGATCTGCGAGGATCTCCATCGATGCTCGATCCAGAGCCCGTATCTGCGGTTCATCCAATCTCTCGTAAGGTTTTACGACGATACTCTCTCGAAATATATCGCTCACGTATAACTCCTGATACCGGTGCGCATCCGAACGGGTCGGATCCGCCCTCACCCTCTCACGTCCTGAAGGCCCTCATGTATTTTCTGCAATGGCGGTCTCGCCCCAGGAGCACGTTTGCCGTCTTCAAGGCAAGCATCAGGTCGTGGTCCAGGGGATCGGCAATTGCCGCGTCGAGTCCCGCAAGCGCGGCCATCTGGAGGAAAGCGCAATTGACGCGGCCCCGTTTGGGTAGGCCGAATGAGATGTTGGACAATCCAAGTACTGTCCTTGCCCCGGGGAATTGCTCCTTGATTTGACGAATCGTCTCAAGCGTCACGAGCCCCTGGGTAATATCGGTGCTGATCGGTAAGGCCAGCGGATCGAAGTAGATCATCTCCATGGGAAGTGAAGCAGCCTCACACGCGGCCGCTATCTGTGCGCACGCGCTCAGACGCCCTTCCGTAGTCGGCGGGATGCCCTTTTCATCCATGGCAAGCCCGATGAGCGGGGTCTCGAAACGTTTTGCCAGACCCACCACATCTTCCAGCGATCCCTGTTCCGCCTTGGCCGAGTTGACCAGGGCCCTTCGGTCTCCCTTGGCCTTGAGACCCGCTTCCAAAACAGCCGAATCCGCGCTGTCTATGCAAATGGGCGCATCAAGCTCCTTGACGATCGTCTCCACCGCCCAGGCCATGGCTTCCACTTCATCCTGCTGTGATCCCAGGCCCGTGGCCACGTTCACGTCAATGTAGTCCGCGCCCGCTTTCGCCTGTTGGCGTGCAAATTCAAGCATCCCGGGCCGGTCCCGGTTTTCAATGATCGGCTTCACGCACCGCAGCGTGGCGTTGATCTTTTCTCCGATAATCAGCATATCACGTGTACCCTCATGACAGGTGAAGGATGGAGGGATCTATTCCCGGAATTTCGGCCGTGATCCGCGCGATGGCGTCGGCCGGGATGACCGATTTCGCGGGAACGTCCAGTATCTCTTTGGCCTTTTGAGTAGCCCTGGTCCAGGCATCTGCAGATCCGTCCTCCGTCCACCGGTCTCGGTTCTCCCGGTCGCTGAGAGTGGGAGTCCAAAGCTCGGATCGCATAAACCTGCGTGTGTGCCTGTGGGAAACAAAATGCCCGCCGGGCCCGGCCTCCTTGAGCACATCGAATGCGAGCGTCTTCTCATTCACACGAATGCCCTCCACCGCTCGCATGGCCATCCCCAGGATGTCGTTGTCGATAATGAGTTTGTCGTAGGACGCGGTCGTGCAGAATTCCAGGAAGCCCGCCGCGTCGTGAATGAAATTGCCCCCGGCCAGGGCCACCATCACGCTTGTCATTGCCGACTCGTATCCTGCCTGCGCGTCGTTCACCTTGGAATCGGACATGCCCGCTGTGGTGTAAATGGGGAGCCGGTAGAATTGAGCAAGCTGAGCCGCGCTCGCATTCAACAGCCCCATTTCCACGGCTCCGGAAAGATACTTCAGATCTCTCATGTCCGTTATGGACGCGACACAGCCGGTCATCACCGGAGTGCCGGGGCGCACGAGCTGGGTGAGCATGACTCCGGCAAGGGTGTCAACGGCCCAGACTACCAGGTTCGCAGCGAGGGTCACCGGTGAGGTTGCCCCGCACAAGGGCTCGGAAGGGACTACCACGGGCACTCCGCTTAGCGCGGCCTCCACCGCGAGTCTACTGTACTTCTCATCGAGCTTGAACGGGCTGATCACGCAGGTAACCATGGAGACGATCGGACGTTCGCGCAGCTTCTCCGGTGAACCGGCAATGATCTCGGCCATCTTGACGACGTTCCGAACTCCCTCGACCGTATAGACCCCTCCCATGACATGCTTCGAAGTGTGGTTGAGCCCCGCCGCGAAACGATTCACATCAACCCGGGACTCCGGCAGCTCGTGGGGGTAGACGTTGAGCATATAGACATGGATGTTGTCCAGACGGTCGACAAGACGGGCCATGTTCATCACGTCGGCAAGCCTTGAAGGTCTCGGTTCCGTCTCACCCGGCTCCTGGACTTTCAGGGCTGTGCCCCCCGTACCGGTGAAAACCTTAGTCCCCGAAATTTCGCAATCGAATCTTCCGTCCGGGTCTCGACCGCACAGCGTGACCGTATCCGGCGCCCTTTGAGTCAATTCCATGACCAGATCCGGTGAGAGTTTCACCGTGGCCGTCGACTCGTCAACGTCCGCACCCGCGGCCTTGAAAAGATCTCGGGCCTCCGAAAGGTTGGCCTGAAAGCCGACTTCGGAGAAGACTCGCAATACCGTGTCGTGAATCGCGTGTACATCCTCTGTGCTCAACGGCTTGTAACGCGCGCGGTCATGACTTGTCCTGTCATCCATAGGTCCAGTCCTCGCTAAAGATATGATCTCAGTGGGATTGCCGCGGGATCGCGACTCTGCGGGAAAAACAGTCGCGTTTTTCGCAGATGAGACAGGGATTTGAACGGACACGTGATGCAGACACATCCGCGCCAAGCCCGAAAACACCGGAGACGGATTTCCGGGGATTCATCAACGCGGAAGGAGAGAGCGAGACCCCGATTGCCTTGTTATCCACCATTCTAAAGAGCGTCATCTGTTCACGAAGCGACCAATCACAGTAGCCCGGGGAAAAGCGCACTGTCGTGGCAAGGCCGAGTTCACGGACTTGCTCATCCATGGCCGCTTGAAAACGCTCCACCGTATTCTCGACGCACGCGGATCCCAGCGCATCCACGACGTAAGCTTCCGACAATCGGCCTCTCTCAGTCAAGCGAGAGACATGGTCATCGATTTCTCCGCCCAGGGTGCCTACAAAGCACACCAGTTGCTCAGACGAGCACAAGGCCCGGCCCAGCTTCCCGCTTCGCAGGTACATTCCGTCGGAGAGCTGAATCCCCTTTCGGTCGACCGACCGAACCGAGCGCACGGAAAAGACGATTCGAGGGCTGACGAACGAACTCAACCGCCGAATCCATTTCTCGACCTTTCTGTTCGTCACTCTTGTGCCTTTCCTCTCAGGCCCCCCCCCCATCAACCTTAGAACGTCGTCCAGAGGGAATTCCGGCCTGAAGTTGAGCACTCTCGTCCGAACAGACAAGTAAGTCTGTTTTGAAACAAGCGGTAGTTTAAGCAATTGCGCCTCCCTGAGCCTTCCGTGCGTTTTCTATTAGAATGATCCCGCGTGAAAAGAATTGACCTCAAACTATTTTAGCAGAATGATCCGGCGTGTCAACCCCGGAGCTCCGTCTTTTTTTTCGAGGGATGATTAATCAGGAGGGATTGTTCTGAAAACCGGATACTTAGGTAGGCTGGTCATCCAGCATTGCAACGAGAGTGGCCAGACTCTTCACGATGTTCTTGGTTTCTTCCACCGCAAGCCTGTTGAGGCCGTCGACCATGCGACCCGGTATGGGAAGCGGGGCCTCCTCAGCCAGAGCCTTTCCCGCATCGGTCAGATCGACGCTGACCACCCGTCTGTCGAGCACGCTCCTCTGGCGGATGACCAGGCCCTTTTCCTCGAGCCTGTCCACGATACCTGTCGCGGTGCTCGGTTTAACCATCATGTACTTGGCCAGTTTGGAGGTTGGGAGCGGACCGTACTCGTGGAGGGCCAGAAGACAGGTAAGCTGCGGCTGGCTGACGGAATACTTTTTGTACAGCTCCTTATTAAACATCTCGTCCGCTTGCACGAGACGACGCAGGTACCAGACAATCCATCGGATGGAGTCCCTGACCGCTTCTTCCACGAATTCCTGCTTGAACTCTTCGCTCGGGGAGACTGTTTGCTCTTGAAGCGCGTCGGACTGATCTTCTATGTTGTCGTTTCCTGCCATAGGATTTCCTTCGCCACTGGGCATGTCAGACAACCTATTTAGACCGGAATTATGCCGCGGTCTTGTCGTTTGGGGGTCTTCGGACGATAACGCAACGCAGGATGGTTACCCCGAACCCGAAGAGGTTGCCCTGGCGCTCCTGGCGGGAGACCAGACAGAGGCAAGGCCGTCCTGCCGTTGCGCAGAAAGCCCGTCCTGCGCTGTTGTTGAGCCTACCTCACTGCACTCCCGCCGGTCAAGCGAAAAGTTTCCGGTGGCCCGCCTCCGACCACAGGCCTGGACATGTCCAGGCAACGTCAAGGCCCAAACCACATGAACATCCTTGATTCACGGGAGCCTTCCGCACCGGGGTATGTCGGGCATAGGCGTTATAGTCTTCCGCACTCAGTTCTGCGCGAATGCAACTTCATTGGGAGTTCCCCCTCACCCTAACCCTCTCCCGCCAGGGGAGAGGGAAAAGGACTCCCCTCCCTTGACGGGAGGGGCTGGAGGAGGGTGACATCTTCGGCGCGCAGTTCGATGCGGAAGACTATAGCTTAAGAAGTCCATGCCTCGATATCCCCGTGTCCCCGTGCAAAGCATAAACCCAAAACCCTTCTCGAAGCACCCACGCCCCGCGGGCCGCTACGGACCACAAATGAAGTCCCACACCAACCGGCTCGAAAATTCGCCCTACGCCCAGTAGCTCCCCCTTCGAGCATCCCCCATCGTAGGCCCCGAGATTTTGCTCGTTAAATGGCGATGCAGTATCACACACGTCAAAACTGAATGGTTACCGCGCAACGGCAATCCTTCAGCCATTCGGGGGCAGACGGCAACGACCACTTTCTCGAGTCTAGCGGATGGTAAGAGGGCGCACACACAGGTGCGCGCCGCACACTGTGCCCCATGACGGGACTGGGCCGAGACGTAGGGGCAGACCCCGGATCGGAGTCCGGGGCAGGCTCTATGTGTCTGCCCTTGCCTTCGACGCCCCCCCGAAACTGATGGTTACCTGCTGCGCATATTGCACTTGGCCAAAGGACCTGTTAGAAGAAATGATGAGCAATGGACGCCACGCTGGAGAACGCTTCCTGCAAACGGCAACGTCCGGCAATGACACAAAGGCAAGACAGTGACCTCAGCGGGCTTCTCATACGAACTATCATGGCAAGAGCGACAACGATTTATGAAAGTGCTTTCCGTTGTTCAGTGGTCCGGGGTTCGCCTCGGACATGGATGCTCGAAGGGTGAGACCATCTCCCCCTTCGAGCATCCCCCATCGTAGGCCCCGAGATTTTGCTCGTTAAATGGCGAAGCGGTATCAATTCACGTGAAAGAAGCAAAGAAAGGTGCGATCGAATGGAGACATTGAGAGGCATACTGAACTGGGCTTTCCCTTACTTGTTGTATCCCCTGGTGGTCGTGGGGATTTTTGTGGTCATAGGTGACATGCTCCGAATGCTCGTGTCGGCTGCTTCTGACAGGCTGGGCAAAATCCGAAGGGTTACCGGCGCGGTACTGCCGTGGGTGATACTGGTTTTCTTGTTCACAGTGGACCCCAACGCAGTCGATTCCCTGCGACCGTGGATAGGAAAGCTCAATTGGCTGGGACAACTTCTGATCGGAGCTGTGGTCGGCGCTCTGATGATGGAGTTCGGCAAGCTTCTCATGAAGTCGGAAGGTGATGGCCCCGCATCGTTCTATGCGCTGGTTCTGTCCGGTTTTGGGGCGTTTCTGGTCTTGCTGATTATGGGACGTATTTTGCAGTCGCTGAACTTCGCACTGATGGGGCTCGTTGTGGCAGGGGCAGTCCATGTGATCTTCCGCGGACCGCCCGAAGTGGATCGAACCAAGTCCCATCCGGCAGATCGTACTGAAACTACATGACCTGCAGTCGAGCCTGATCAAGCGCTGTACAAAGCGATATGACGCAGGGTGCGGCGCCCTCTTGGATAGTCGGTGCAGGGCGAAGCGTCAGGGTCATCCCGACTCATCTATTTTCAGGTAAAAAGACGCAAGACATTCCACCAGATCTCGGACACTCCGGCGAACCGCGGATCCAGGGCAGTGTATCTTCCCCTCGCAAGTGAACGCTTCCACGCCTATCACAATTGAACTTGACCGAAGTGAACGGGACGAGGTATGCTCAAAGAGCGCAACAGAGCCGACAAACAGGCTCAATCGCGCCAATTGCCACCGTCGGGTCGTCATGCGGGACGAGTCGTTAGCAGTTCGGAGTCGAATAGACCTTCTGAGGGCCGGGATTTGGTAAATGTCTATGCGAATGAAATAAATGGCTAGATTGGATTCGGAGAGACGATCTCACGGAAATTCAGGTCAAGTTCAGGGAAGTGAAGCCGGACTGAGAGGCTGGTGAGAGATGACGGAAGCACGAATTCTGATTGTCGAAGATGAACCGGTTAGCGCGATGACACTGAGTCGGTCGCTCAAGAATCTAGAATATGAGGTGGTCGGAACCGTGACCTCCGGGGAGGCCTGCGTCCGAATGGCCGAGGAGTCAAAGCCTGATCTGGTAATCATGGACATCAATCTGGCAGGCAAGACGGATGGGATAGAGGCTGCCGACCGGATACGTTCTCGGTTTGATATTCCGGTAGTGTATTTGACCGGGTACGGGGAGAAGGGGATCCTGGAAAGAGCCAAGAAGACCGAGCCTTATGGGTATTTGGGCAAGCCCGTCTCCCCGTTTGAAATGCGGGGAACCATAGAGACGGCTCTGTACAAGCACCAGATGGAGAAACGACTGAGGGAAAGCGAAACACGATACCGTCAGATAGTGGACAATGCCAACGACTCCGTACACAAGACAGACGTACAAGGTTTCTTTGTCTTGGTCAATCCGGTTACCGTACTGAGAACCGGGTATTCGGAGGAAGAACTCATAGGAAAACATTTTCTTGAATTGATTCATCCTGAATACCGAGAAGAAGCCGGGAAATCTTTCGCATCTCAATTCGCCGACAGAATACCGGAGGCCTATTATGAGTTCCCTATTGTAACGAAGAGGGGAGAAACCATCTGGATCGGGCAGAATTCGCTGATGTTGATGGAGGGCGAAAGAGTTGTCGGGTTCCAGTCGATTGCGAGAGACATCACCGACCGTAAGAAGGCAGAGGAGGCACAGCAGGAATCTCATGAGAGATTCAAGACAGTGATGGACAGCCTGGATGCAGCCGTATACGTAGCGGACATGGACACCTATGAGATTCTCTTCATCAATCAGCGCATGAGAGACCTCTTCGGGGACGTGGAGGGGAGGACCTGCTGGAAGAGCGTTTATCATGGTCAATCCAGCCCGTGTGAGTTCTGCTCCAATGACAGACTCATTGACGACAGAGGCGAGCCGACCGGACTTCATGTATGGGAGACTGAGAACCGTACAGCCGGTGGTTGGTGGGAACTCCGTGACCGAGCCATTCGGTGGACTGATGGTCGCCTCGTACGACTCCAAATCGCCTCCGAGATTACTGAGCGGAAGCGGGCTGACGAGGCCCTCAAGAACACACTTGCCCGGTTACAACAGACCAACGTGGAGACTCAGGCTTTGCTGGAAGGCTCCAAGGCTGTTCTGAAGCGTAAGGACTTTGAAACGGCTTGCCGGGAGACATTCGACCTGTGCAGGAAGGCGATAGGAGCAACCGGCGGGTACGTCGGCCTTCTCAGCGAGGACAAGACTGAGAATGAAATAGTCTTTCTTGAGTCAGGGGGACTCGATTGCACTGTCGATCCTTCACTACCCATGCCCATCCGCGGCATACGTGGTGTGGCCTACCGTACCGGCCGACCCGTCTATGACAATGACTTCTCGAACAGCAAGTGGATGAAATTCATGCCGGCAGGTCACTCAAGACTCAATAACGTCCTGTTTGCTCCGCTGAAGATAGGGGGCAAGACAGTAGGATTAATGGGTTTGGCCAACAAACCGGGGGGGGTCAACGAGAGAGACGCTCAACTAGCCGAGGCTTTTTCGGAATTCGCCGCCATAGCACTTCACAATGCCAGGACGGAGGAGGCGCTCAAGGAGAGCCGCAAATGGTATCGCGCTTTGCTGGGAGCCATCCCTGATCCTGTGGTCGTGTACGACCGAGATGGCAAAGCCACTTATATCAATGATGCCTTCACGAAGACTTACGGCTGGAACCCGGAGGAAATTCTCGGCCGGAAAATAGATTTCGTGCCTGCCGAGGAAACCCAAAAGACCCGTGAGGGTTTGGAGCGGCTCTTTCGTGGAGAAAGCCGCCTGATGGAGTCAAAGAGATTCACCAAGAGTGGCGATCTCCTGGACGTCCAACTCAGGGGAGCCATCTTGCTGGACGAAGGCGGCAACATTTCTCATAATATTGTTATACACCATGACGTCACCGACCGAAAGAAGGCGGAGACCCTCCTCGTTCAAACGGAGAGATACAAGGCGGTTGCCGACCTCGCTTCCGGTGTGGCCCACAACTTCAACAACCTTCTTCAGATAGTGCTTGGAAACGCGAGTTTAGCCCAGCTACAACTCCAATCGGGTGACTTCTCCAATATGGGGCATCAACTGGAAGAGATCATCGAGAGTTCCCGGTTCGGAGCTGAGGTCGTACGACGTCTCAATAGTTTTGCTGGAGGCGATACCGACACAAAGGTCGGGGAACCGGAAGTCTTCGATCTGTCTGATGTTGTCGGGCAGTCTGTGGAAATGACAACCGCGTGGTGGAAGACCAACCCGGAGAAAAGAGGAGTCAGCGTAAACTTGAACAAGGACCTGGAGGACGACTGCTTGGTCAGAGGTGACAGGAATCAGCTTTTCCAGGTATTGGTCAACCTCATCAAGAACGCGGCAGAGGCTGTAAGTGGGGGAGGAATAATAACAGTCGCCACCTCCGTTGAAGACGATCGGGTGATTCTGACGATTCGGGATACCGGCGTCGGAATTCCTGAAAAGGACCTCAACCGATTGTTCACACCTTTCTTTACGACCAAACTTGACATTGGGACAGGGCTGGGACTCGCCACCAGTCAGCAGATCGTCGATGCTCATGGTGGAGAAATCGCCGTGGAAAGCGCTGAAGACGAAGGATCCACTTTCACCGTCAGGCTGCCCCTCGCACAAGAGTTGCCGGGGCCGGTGGAGGTTCGCGAGGAACCGGCTGCCGTGAAGCCACTCACGATTCTTGCGATAGATAACATGGAGGCCACGGTTGAGATGCTCCGCACCGGACTTGAGATGTATCAGCATGTGGTCTTTGGGGCCCTGTCCGGGGAAGAAGGGCTCAGAATTCTCAAGGAGAATCCCGTTGATCTCGTGATCTGTGACCTCGGGATGCCTGAGATGAACGGATGGCAGGTTGGGAAGGCGATGAAGCATTTCTGTGAGGAGAGGGGTGTCTCAAAGGTTCCGTTCATAATGCTCACCGGGTGGGGGGATCAATCGGGTGAAGAAGAGAAGATGGCCAAGGGCGGCGTGGATGCCGTCGTTGAGAAGCCGGTTGATGTGGAGAGGCTGCTGGAAGTGATCAGGCAAGTTGTGGAGAAGCGTTCGTTGCCGCATTGAGGTCAGCAACGCACTCCTTGCAGTATCTGACACCCTTATCGCCCGGAGCGAGATTTCCCGTAGTTTCTCAAAAGGAATTGTCATGACTGAGAAGGAGACACCGGGCCCTCCTCTTCCTAACGAGCAAGAAAACTTGCCGGAGACGCTGCAGCCGGGAAACGACCCCACCGAAGCAATAGACCCGGGCAGCCAGTTCAGCAATGATGTTACCTCCTCAGGCAGCTTCGACATCAGAGGAGACATATGGGCGACAACGTTCGGCAAACTGGTTCAGGCACTACCAATGCCTGCGCTATTGATTGACCGATCCGATCGCGTAATCGTTGTGAACGAGGCCTGTGGAAAGATCAGTCCGGAGTACCAGCGAATTCAAGATACTCGTTTCTCCAACCTCTTCCCCCATCCCAACACTGCCAAGGAAGTCAAGTCACTAATGAAAGAGGTTTTTTCAACCGGAAAGACGCGCTCTATTGAAGGCACATTGGCGATTGGGCAGGGCCGAATTTGGGGTCGCATGACCTTTCGATCCATCAGAATGGGTAAAGAGAGGTTCATTCTAGTTCTCGTTGAAGATCTGACCGCTGAAAGGAAACAGCTTCTCGTAAAGCAAAAACATCAGGAAGAGACACTCAAGACAACCGAGCAACTAAGAGGGGAAATCAGGGAACTCAAACAGGCCAAGGAAGAGCTTCGCAGATCAGAAGAGAAACACCGGACCATCTTGGAGACCATCACAGACGGGTATTATGAGCTTGATCTTCTCGGGAAGATAAGTTTCATCAATGAATCTATATGCGAGATTATGGGCTATTCCAGAAAAGAATTGGTGGGCATGGACTACCGAGCCCTCGTAGACGAACATAACGCGGAACGGGCTTATGAGGCATTCAACAACGTGTACCTCACAGGCGAGGCCGACCCGGGGTTCGATTACGAGATTACTAGAAAGGACCGGACCAAAAGAGCGGCCGTGGTCTCCATATTCCTGGAAAGAGATGCTGACGGCCGGGTCTGCGGTTTTCACGGGACTTTTCGTGACATCACCAAGCGCAAACGAGCGCAGGAGGCGCTGCAGGAGAGTGAGAAGAAGTACCACTCACTCGTTGTGCATGCTCCGATAGGGATTATCTTCGTTGACAGGGAAGGTCGGATTATTGAAGTCAATCCAAGTCTGTTGGAAATTCTCGGCTCTCCATCCGCTGAAGCCACGAAATCCATTAACATGTATACTTTCCCACCCCTTGTGGAGTCCGGAATCTCAGATGCCTTCAAGCGTTGCATGGAAGAAGGGCGGAATGTCGAGATCGAAACACCTTACACCAGTAAATGGGGCAAGACCTCGTATTTCAGAGTAATCCTGACGCCGATGCACGACCTTGCAAAAGATGTTCACGGGTGCCTGGGAGTAATAGAGGACGTCACCGAGAAGAAAGGCCTGGAGAAGCAGCTCCGACAAGCTCAGAAGATGGAGGCCATCGGGACTCTTGCCGGCGGTGTTGCCCATGACTTCAACAATCTGCTCCAGATTGTGTTGGGTCATACTGACATGCTCCTTATGGACAAAGACAAGGAAGACTCCTATCGTAATGGACTTCTGTCAATACGCCGGGCAGCCCACGACGGAGCGGATTTAGTCAGGCGACTTCTGATGTTCGGCACAAAGGTGGAGCCGGAGCTTCGCCCCATTGACCTTAATCGTGAAGTGCGGCGGGTCCTCAGGCTGCTGCAACGAACCATTCCGAGAATGATCGAGATCGAGATCCTCCTTGCTGATGATCTAAGAACCGTCAACGCAGATCCGCAACAGATAGAACATGTTCTGCTGAATCTGGCCGTCAACGCTCAACATGCCATGCCTGAAGGTGGGCGCCTCACCATTGAAACCAGGAACGTAACCCTTGATGACCAATACATTAGGACTCACTTGGAGGCCGAACCCGGTGAATACGCTCTCTTGATGGTCTCAGACACGGGTCACGGGATGGAAAAGGAAGTAGTGGATCGCATCTTCGAGCCATTCTACACGACGAAGGGGGTTGGTGAAGGAACCGGCCTGGGGCTTGCCATGGTCTTCGGCATCGTTCGGGCGCACGGTGGTTACATTGCTTGCTACAGCGAACCAGGGACAGGGAGTACGTTCAAGATGTACCTACCGGTGATGGGGGCCGTGACGGAACCTGATATGACGATGACCAGGGAAATGCCCGCGTTCGGAACCGAGACGATCCTGCTGGCGGACGATGAAGAGCAGATACTTGACCTGACAGGGGAGATGCTCGGAGCGGCCGGGTATAAGGTTTTGGCGGTGGAGGACGGACAAAAGGCTTTGGAGGTCTATCGCAAGGAAAAGGGGAACATCTCTTTGGTCATTCTGGACCTGATTATGCCGAAGATGGGAGGCAGGGAGTGCCTGGAGCGGCTCCTGAAGATTGATCCAAAGGTAAAAGTTCTTGTCGCCAGCGGGCACTCTGCTAATGGACCAACCAAGGAAGCGGTTGGATCAGGAGCAGTCGGATTCATCAGTAAGCCGTATGACGCCAAGGAGATTCTCCGGATGGTTCGGAAGGTGTTGGATGAAGGCTGATGGGCCGGGCTGTCTTTGACTCGAATCAACGGGAATTGTTCCGCATATAATCGTTGCCAACAGTAATTACCGATTGGGTATCGGCATGATAGTCCCTGTCATACCAACATACATGCCTAGAAACAGAGGCGCAACGAAACATGAAAGTCCTTTCCGTTGTTCACTGGTCCGGGGCTTCGCCTCGGACAGGGTACTCCAAGAGCGCATGATGCGCACGACCTTGGAGGGGAGACTCATCTCCCCTCCAAACCCAATGCTGTTGACTTAAGCCGTATACTGTTGATCCGGATACCATTATCCGTCATTCCGGCGAAAGCCGGAATCCAGGTCTTTCAATACCTACTGGACCCTGGCTTTCGCCGGGGTGACGACGGGGACTGGTTGGCATTTTCTTAAGTCAACAGCATTGCCCTCCAAACCACCCCATACGTAGACCCGCAAAGCGGTGGTTTTTCCACGGGACTTTCATGCGAATGCGCTTTCAAAGAGGGAACATATGGCTCAAGTCCGGAAGGGAAAAATCCCCCCTGCCCCCCTTTGAAAAAGGGGGGTTAGGGGGGATTTTGAGACTCGGTCCCTCACCTCTACACTGTACTGCTTTGAACGCAACTTGGTATCATTCCTCTTCTCTGTCGGCATTGATCTTTTGGCTAATGTGGACACTCAACAAATAAGTCACCACAACTGCAACATAACACTGGCCCACAATAGCCTCTACGATAGTCAACATCTGCGCGGCCTCGCTTTGGGGCGTTATGTCGCCATAACCCATGGTGGTGAGTGTGACAAAACTGAAGTAGATCAGTTTGGACACCGTCTGACCTTCCGCCGCGTTTATGTTGAATGAGAGTGGGCGATAGAATTCCACCAGAGCGTAAATGTATGCCCATATGAATCCCACAATCACATAGAGGTTCACGGAACCGAAGATCTCGTTTTCCGTAATCTCCGTCGTTTTCACCAGCGACCACAGAATTATGCAGCCGGAAAAAACCAGGAGAGCTACTATGGACAAGGAGAGGTAGACCCCGATCGGACGGGTCAGTATCCCCGCAAGGCCAGGGGCAAGAAAGGCTATCGCGGTCATTCCCACAATGACCGGCACTGCAAGAATCATCAAAACTCGCTGAATTCCGGGGCGATCCGCGCTCACCAGCCACGCGCAGGCCACCAGCGCCACCAGGAAGATGAAGTCCATCAGACTATCCGGAACCACCGGACGCAAGAGCAAAAGCCCGAAGAGAAGTATCATCAGCCCCAGGTGCTTGTGTTCTCGGATCATATGACCTCCCATGCCTCGACATCCCCGTGCAAGGCATAAACCCAAAACCTTGCTCGAAGCGCCCACACCAACCGGCTCGCAAATTGGACCTACGCCCGGTAGCTCGCCGGTACCATCTCCTTCACCGGTTCGTTCGGTGCGATTCCAGAAGTTCCATCACGTCCTTGCGGTCTACCACGGCAGCCTTGAACCATGCGGTTTCATCGTCTTTGTCTTTCAAGCTTGCCTCGGCGCCGTTGGAGAGCAGAATCTGCACCGCGGCCGCTCGGCCAAATGTCGCCGCGCACATCAGAGGCGTCTTGCCGTCCTTATCCCTGGCATTAGCCTCGGCTCCGTGGGACAAGAGGGTTTCCAGCATCAGAGAGGAATCGTACCGTGAGGCAGCCCGGAATAGTGCTGTACGACAGTTATCATCCCTGGCATTTACATCCGCTCCTTTGGACAAGAGGAGCTTAGCGATCTGCAGATGACCACTGGAAACGGCTTTCATCAATGCTGTTCGGCAAGCGTAGTTCTGGGAGCCAGGGTCCATTCCATCATCCAAGAACCCTTTGACCTTATTCATCTCTCCCAGGGCTGCCGCCTTTACCAGACTACGCACCTTTCTGCGGATCTCTCTGGGCTGACCGGACCTATCAGCCGCGTCCGGACAAGGACAACCAGCGTCCTCAGAAGACTTGTCATCCTTCACTACTCCTACAGGTTGTTTCACCCCCGAAAGAATTGCGGCCTCCCATTTGTCGGCATTATATTTGTAGTCGACACCCAGGAGTTTGGTCAGCTTTTCTCTCGCCGTCTTCTGATACATGGGTTTTCCGGATTTCATAGCCTTGAGCAACACGGGCGCGGCCGGAGCAAGTTGGATGTGCAAGTTGGTGGGAAACTCCACGTACGAGGCGGTTTCACGAAATGGGTAACCCGCCGTGGAGGGGGGCAGAGGGTTGCCCGACCGGTCACCCATGAGAACCGCGGGGATGTATGCGTCGGCGCTTATTTTCAAGGCGAACGAAGCGCCGAACAAACCCCCGCGGCGAGTCTCCTTTTCCAGCCGAAACAGGCCCTGGTCGTCGGTGACGGTGGAAGACCGAACAAAGAAACTCCCGGGGCCGTCCGGGAGAGGGTTGTCATGGCACCACCACTCTGCCTCTACTTTGGCCCCGCTAATGGGTTTGCCGGTTTGGGAGTCGGTCACCCGCCCTTCATGGGGTCCGGGGAATGGCAGAACACACCCGCCAAGGACCAAAAGAGCCCCTGTCATGGAGATACCTATTCTCCGCCAGATTTGTTTTCTCAGTTTCAACAGCCTCTCGCAAACAACCAAGGTACCCCGGCAGGCCCTTGTAGGGGCGTGGGGGCGTCTAGCATGCATCAAGTCGCCCGACCTTTTTCACTTTACTCAATTCTAACGGACCATGCGCTTGAAGTAAAGTCTAATGACGCAAGCTCCGGCATGCGGCAAGACTTGTGGGACATGCTCATACCAACTCCCATGCTTCGTTGTCGCTCTCTTGCGATGATAGTTGGTATGACCGCCTGACATTGGCTCGGCAAGAGAATTGACCGGGGATTCAACGCTATTCTTGGAAGAGCTTCTTGTACCGCCCGTAGCCCTCCTTTTCCAGGTCCTCCTTCGGCACGAAACGGAGTGCTGCGGAATTAATGCAGTAGCGCAGGCCGGTCGGCTTGGGGCCGTCGCTGAATACGTGTCCAAGATGAGAGCCGGCGTTTCTGCTCCTCACTTCAGTGCGTGTCACCAAAAGGCCTCTATCGGGCTTTTCCACTATGCTTCCCTGTTCCAGCAGTCCGGAGAAGCTCGGCCACCCTGTGCCGGAATCAAACTTGTCCAGTGAACTGAAAAGAGGTTCTCCAGAGACTATGTCCACATAGATGCCTGGTCTCTTATTGTTCCAGTATTCATTCTTGAACGCGGGTTCGGTCCCGTTTTCTTGCGTCACCTCATATTGTAGCCGCGTCAGTCTCTTCCTGATCCCTTCACGGCTCAGTTTAGTGTAACGGCCTGCTCTTTCAGCCCGATCCGGCCCATTAGCGTCTCCACCCCATATCCTATCCAAATACCGATCACGGCCGGATTTCCATCGGTATAACTTGTACTGCACGGGATTCTTGCTGTGGTAGTCCTGGTGGTACTCCTCGGCTCTATAGAAGGTCGAGGCCGGGATGATCTCGGTCACAATAGGCTTTTGATATTTCCCGGATTTTCCCAGTTCTTGTTTTGATCTCTCCGCAAGTCGCTTCTGTTCTTCGTTGTGGTGGAAGATGGCTGTCCGATAGTACGGTCCTCTATCAACGAACTGGCCTCCTGGATCCGTGGGATCTATTTGCCGCCAAAAGACTTCCAGAAGCTTGGGATAGGATATTCTTGAAGGATCATACGTTATCTCAATGGCTTCAATGTGACCTTTTTGGCCGTAATTCTGGTATGTTGGATTCTCACCGCTCCCGCCCGTGTAACCCGTTGCCACGTCTATGACTCCTTCGAGCTTTTCAAAAGGTGGTTCCATGCACCAGAAACACCCGCCGGCAAACGTAGATTTCTCGTATCTGGGCTGCCCGTTCACGATCACCGCCAGGCATGCCATGATGCCAAGGACTGCAAAGAAGACCTTAGTCAGCAATATTGTCATGGCTTGAGACCTCACTTTCTGAATAACTCAAACTCTACTCGCTCAATGCACGGCTCCATATCAATTGACCGTTTGTCAAAGCATCTATGTGTTCCGGAGACAGAAGCTCCCTTGCCAATAATGATGCACGATTTGACCAAAAGTCGCGGAAGTCGCGCGGACGGCAGGAAATTTACCCGGTATTCCGGGTACGAGTTCGTGCCCTTCTTGGACATGGCAGTTTTACCTGAAAATGGATGCGGTGGGAATCCCGCGAGTTTCGCCTCAAACCGACTATCCAAGAGGGCGCAGCATGCGGCGCCCTTACGGCCGGGACCGACAAGGGCGTCGGCATTTATTGGTGTCACACCTGACCAATTCCACCCTGGCGCGTTCCTGTTCTGTTTGGGAAACGGGAATTCAGAATCAGCGGATGAACCGGGCTCCTAGAAGTAAAGTAGGATTTCATTGATCTTGGTGCTGATCCTTCTCGTGAGGACGAACCACAAGCGGGCCTTCTGGGCGGTGATGTGCGCTACGCCTTTCATGCCGGGTTTGAGGTGAGGGGGTTGTTCGAGGAACTCGGCCTTCACTCTGAACACAGAGCCCACTCTCTCCAGTGCTTCGGATTTGGGAGAGATTGCTTTCACAGTCAACCGGTGGCCCTTGTTGGGCTCGAAATTGAAGTAGACCTGGGCCTCCTGTCCTATGTTCACAAATCCGATGTCGCTCTCCTTGACCAATATCTCCGTGAGCAGGACATCATGCGGAGCGATGCTGCAAAAGGGTTCCCCGGGCTTGAACTTCTTTCCGACCAGGCTTTCAACCCTGTCGGTCAGTATTGTACCGTCCACTGGGGCTCGGATTTCCAGAAATTGCCTCTGCCATTTGAGATAATCCAGCTTCACCTTGGCTCTTTGGCCCTTGATTGCAACGAGTTGGCTCTCCGCCAGCTTGCCGGGATCCTCAGCCCCCATGTTGCGAAGGATTTCCATTTCCGCTGCATAGCTTTCGCGCAATCGCTCGGCTTCCCTGATCCGATAGTCGATTTCTTTGGGGTCCAGCGCGGCAACGAGTCGGCCCTTTGTCACAACCTCGCCGGTCTTGGCAAATACCTTCTCAATGATTCCTTCCGTTTCCACGAACGCGAAATACTCATATTCCGGAGCAACTTCAGCGTTTCCTCCCAATTTCAGATTAGTCGGCAGCCATAGGACCAAGACAATTGCGGCCAGTATGATCGCCGCCATTCCTATCTTCATCCACAAGGCAAAGCGCTTTTCCTGTGGGCTTCGACCGGCTATGGATCTAAGAAATGCCTCACGGGCCCGCCTGCTCTTTGCCAGCCCCCACTTCTCGGCGAGCGCTGAAGAGAGAAAGGGAACAGTGTTCATGAGGGCGAGTGTCTCCACCTGGCCCGGAGCCACGTCGCCAAAGAACTCGAGCACCAAATGACCGACGGTGTGGTCGTACACTGATAGTGGAATGATCATGAGACACGAGCAGCCGGAATAGGCCAGATAATCTCTCAATTTGTCGGCTGATTCTTCCGGAATGTCGTCTGTCTTCGGGTTGCCGGCGAACAAAACCAATGCCCGATAAAGTGGCTTGAGAAAGGGCGAAAGGGTGTTGACCCTCTTCACGAAATCCGCCTTTTGCTCAAGTTTGGGTTGATTGTTGGTGGCCGCCGGAGCGGATTCCCCGTCCAGGTGGACAATCAATATTGACCTGTCGAATGGAAGTAGGGCCCTGGTGTCATTGACCAGAATGAACTGCAACTCTTCAAGAGTCCTCGCTCGCACCGCATTCTTTGCCAATTCCAGACTGGTGGCCAACGCTTGTCGGCCATGATCGCCGGCAGGGTCGGATCTGTCGGGCAGGGTCGCTTCCTCCGGCGAGGCAATACTCTTCACTTGTCGGTCAAATGTATCCATTGCGTGCAGTCCCGTTGCCGTTCAATCACAATGACTTTTTCATCCCGGCGGCCGCAGGGTCGTATCCTAGAAGATTATCTCCCTGTGGAATGTGCGGTATACCGCTTGAATGATTCTTTCAAGAGCGCTTCTGGGAGGTTGACTCACTACCAGTCTCCCGGTCATGCCCAATGGTATGCGTTCAACGTTGCGGAAATCCATCTTGCAAAGGTAATAGGCTTCCAATGGCGAGTCCTTGCGATCGTGATCTTTAATCTCAGTAGCGATTTCTCCCCCGAATCGGCTCGAAAAGGGCGATCCTTCAAGGTCCGTCCGGTTGAAAGGGCTGACTTCCCTGACTGCGAGGCCAATGGATTTTCCGCTCCCGATGGGAAACCACACTTCCACCCGTACACCTGGTGAAACGCGCGAGATATCGTTCTCAGGGACCAAACCCAGGATCTCGCACCTGGTCTCGCAGGCCAGCTTGCCCACTACGGCCCCTTTTCCGGGACTGAACCCGGGCTGAAGGTCCTGAACAAGGTCGGTGACCGCCCCCGCGAACGGCGCCTTCCATTCCAGATTGGCGATGTCATCTCTGGTATGTTTGATATCGTCCGTTGCTTGCGAAAGCTCGATATACCGGAGATGCAATTTCGATAGGTCTTCACCGGTGTTTTCGATGATCGAGATCTGTCTCTTGATCAGAGACAGCTCCATCTCCTTGTCGGCAAGATCATGGTTCAAGCGCTCAGGGTCGAGTCTCAAAACGGTTTCGCCGGCGTGTACCCTGTCGCCCTTTCTCACAAACACTTCGCTGACCAGCGCCTCGGCCGGCACAACTATCTGCCTGACTAGAGCGGATTCCAGATAGCAAGGGTAGATCGAGTTGTTCGACCACGGAGTTACCAACAAAAAGACCGCCGCGGCGGCTATCAACCCAAACACCAACAGACCGTAGGGTCGGCAGCGCATGTCGGATCTCCGTTTTATCAACGTGATCGCTCCCTTTGCAATTGGTCTGACAACGAACAGTGAAAACGCCAACAGGCCCAAGAGCACTCCCACTGTCTTGTCGAATCTCAAATATACCCCGATCACGATACCGCTGTACAAGAAAAACCTGTAAATGAAAGCCGACACCCCGTAGGACACAAGAAGCGAACGATTTCCGGCCGCCGCAGCCTTTGATTGCACGGATTCAATTCCCAGGACTCTATTGAAAAACAGGTACCGCAAATGGTTGAACGCGTTAGTTTGGAGGTTCGGCATCCTCAACCAATCGATCAGAATGAAGTAACCGTCGAACTTCATCAGCGGATTGCCGTTGAACAAGATGGACGACAAAACGGAGATTGCCACAAGGTAAAAGGCCACCGAGTTGAGCAATCCGGGCATGGAAAAGTACCACACATAAGTAAAGAAGACTGCAACCACCAGTTCGGACAGAACTCCCGCAGCGGAAATTGAAATCCGGCTGCGACGATCCGCCAGCTGCCACGCTGTAGTTGTATTGCAGTAAAGGCAAGGGAAAAAGAGCAGAAGCGCTATTCCCATCTCGGGAACACGCAGTCCCAAGTTCTTGGCCGTGTACGCGTGGGAAAACTCGTGAACCAGTCTCGCCGACGCAATAGCGATCCACAGAACCAGCAGATTCTCAAAATTGAAGAAGAAGAGGAATTGGCTCGCCAGACGGTCGATACCCGTGAACAAAAGGTAGCCGGCCCCGGGAACGAAAAGAAGAAAAAAGGCCGCGGTGAAACGATTCACCACCAGCCGCCAGAGCCACACGGTCTTATCAAGGAAGGTGTCCGGGTTGATCAGAGGGATGTACAGGAAATACAATTTGAAAAGGGACCTGTGCTTTGCGGCAGTGTCCAAGTTTTTCCGCAATTCGGTTTGGGTCTTGGAAGTGCCGTATCCTGTTGAAAGCAGTAGGCCGGACCTGGAGAATTGCTCCACAAGCTTGGTTGCATGGTCCCCGGTGAAGTGGCGTCCGTGCAGTTTAAGTCTCTCCACCGCTTCGGAGACGGACAACGTGCCGTCGAGAATGTTTAAGAGCTCAAATTCGTAGGGGGAAATGCGGAAGAATTTGCTCGCGACCGGGTCCTCAAGGACAATAGAATAGGCGCCCCGTTTCTCGTCGTACGAGTGCCTCATGATGTCCGGTCTGAATCTGGGTTTGGTCTCCCTCATTATGTTGGATCTGTGTTCGGATTCCCTTCAATTGGTTCAGCCGTGACGCAACCGATTGCGTCAGCCCCCTGAAGGTGTGGTCTGTCAGTCTCTTCAGTCTACCACGGTATGAAGGATCTGGCAAACCGGCCCGCGCCCCTCAGTAGGCCGATCGGCCTCCTCAAGGCTGACACGAGAGAGCGGTTCGGTGGAATCACGTTCGCCATTTCGATGGGGTAGTTGGACCCGACAGTAGAATCCAGGTCCGCAAGCGCTGCACGAACCTCTCCAAGGGCCGTCAGACGATCGAGTTCAGTCTCCAGCAATTGGCATTGCGCCTTCTGTCGTTCTATTTGGACGATCCTCGCCCGCAACGCTTTCCTCTGTTTGACATCTTCCACATCGCGAGCGATCCGGACCCTTTCTCGAGCCTGATCTCGCAGCTTCGAGGCTTTCCTGAACTCGTGCATGGCCTTAATCGCCTTGAGAGTATTGAGCCTCACCTCAGAAATAATACCTATGGAGATCAGCGATCTTTCCCTGTCGGTCAGTACAACCTTATCCCTGGTTGCCGCACTTTCCAACAGGTCTGCCGTAAATTGGATGAGATCCCAGGTTACCTTCAGACCTCCGTCTATCCAATTCTTGTTGAGCAGAAACTTGTTTTCATCACGGTAATATCCGATGAAGCCGTCCGCCTTGGGGAGCAACTTGACCAGCTGCCGCTTGTGTTCATCGATGGATTTCAAGTGGACCACGTCGGCCTGGTACGCCTCGGGCCTGTTGACCAGGGCCATTGGCTCCAGCACGCGCGTGTCAAGGTTGTGAGGAGGAAGGGGCAACAAGCGGCCGGCAATCCGCATAGTTGTATCCGGACTGACGTTCATGGTGGCTGCCAGGATCTCGCGCTGTCTTCCTATGTCGGCGTATATGTCGGCAAGTTCCTGTTCGTTCTCAGCCAGCAGGTCTTTTTCGGCCAGGTATTCCTTGTTCTCAACCAACGCGCGTTCAGCAAGGCTCTTCAAGTCCGCCACTATTTGTCGGCGGTTCTGCACCAGGGCCCGCGCCTTGGGCAACGACCTCATCAGGGCCAATAGCCGATGGAACGCCGCGTCTACCGCACCCAGCAGTTCTTGGGCCACTCTGGTCCGTTGGTACCTCGAGTAACCGGCTTCATACGCCTTGACGCGGGAATTGTAACGAGCTATTGCCGCATCCATCGGCGACCACTTCATTTCGACCTGCCACTTCCTGGCGACCCTTGCACGAGAAGTCGACCAGTTGGTGACACCGGTTCCGGGACCAGGGCCGATAACCTCAAACCTACCTTCCTGATTGATTGCGTCGCTGCGGCTCCACGCGGGGCGATCACGCATGCCGAGCTCATATTCGCCTTTGAGACTGGGGAGCATGTGGACCCGACTGCTCTTGGCCTTTCCCCATTTGACCCGCTCATCCCAGAGAGCTGTCTGCAAATCGAGGCTGTTGGCCAGGGCGAGACGGATACAATCGTGCAGCGCAAGCTCTGTGTTGCCGTTGTTTGCAACAGCCAGCGGCCTGACACGAAAATTTCTCAGAACGATTGCGGCATTCTGTTGACGGAGGTTTACTACGGTTGTCCGGCAGGAAGTCAGTGTAAAACTGAAAAAAACACCGACCAGCAAAAGGAATATGACTGATACGGAGACCAGCCCTGTCCCGGCGCGACACTTGGAGGAATCACCGACCGCGCTGGATGTCGGGCCACATGAAGACCTGGCAGAGGCCACTCCTCCCATACCTTATTCTCCTTAACCGAAAACTAGCGGCATTTGCCCTGCGATCATTGACGCGAAGTCACGCCCAAAAGTGCAAGGGTTTCGTGAACGCCGCAAAACTAAAATCGAGATGTTCCAAACGTATCATACTGCTACGTCAAAAGTCAACAGGTATTCTCATGGAATCCGCATATCTAGCGGCGATGAGGGGGGGGTTGGCGAGAGATTCAATGATTTGGTATCCGTTGATATCCCCGGGGTGTAGGGGCGTATTGCAATACGCCCTTACGACGTGATGGGACCGACCCGGCGTATTGCAATACGCCCCTACTTGGTATCAGGTCCCGGTTTTCCCCGGATCGGGGCAGGCGCTGGGATGACGTTCTTTCGCAGGAATGACGGTAACAAGTTCCGGCACAGGAAGGCTACTGTTTTTCGGTCACCGCGGAGACCTTTGTTGAGTTCAGCAAATCGAATGTTCCGGACATGCCGACCTGCAGCTTTCCCTGCGGATTATCTATCAGAATATGTATGCGTTTGCTCTTTGACGCGGGATCGATAAGGCTGGAGATCTTGTCGATCACTCCGTGATAGGCCCCGCCTTTGTACCGAAATACCGCCTTCTTTCCAATCGCGATCTCGGACAACCGGGCTTCAGGCCAGTTGACACGGGCATATACCTTGCTGGTGTCTACCAGTTCGAACACCTTTTCAAGGTAGTCAACTGTTTCGTAGGCGTCACGATAGAATACCCCGATAATCCCGGAAAACGGGGCTGTGAGCACGCAGGCATCGAGGTCGATCTCAGCCTGTTTCAGTTTGTGTTCAGCCTCGAATTTTCGCGACTCGAGGATCTTCACCTGGGATCTGGCTTTCAAGAGGTCGTGGTAAGTTGTGGCTCGCTTTTCATACAGGTCTTCCTGGACCTCCAGCTCCTCACGGGCTTCCTTGAGTGTGCGTTCCACGGCCTGTTGGTTGCCTTTGAACTCACCAACAATCGCGGCATAACGGGCCTTTGAGACCTCCGCCACCACGGCGCCTTGTTTTACGCTCTGACCTTCCTTGTAATTGATCAGATCCACTATGCCCCTGACGGGCGAACCCATGGTAGCGGACTGGGACGGATAGATGACCGCGTTGATTCTTCTTGGACCGGGGGACGTGAAGTCAGCGCCCGATTTGGTGGCCTGCGCGACTACCGTGGTCCCGTGGACGGTCGATTGACGCGGAGAATAGTCTTCACTGATAGCGGATTGCGCAATGAGCAATAGAGCGGCAAACGCGAAACAGACTCCTATCTTCCATTGTTTTTTCATATCCGACTCCAGAATAGTTTACAGAGATCTTTTCGAGGGACGAGCGCTCGCGCATAAGCCCGCCAAATTTTACTGAACCTTATCATAAACGGGTCGTGTACTAAAGAGTTTTCCTGCGCGCAACGTGACCATTCAGTTTCACGGGCCAGATATTTTCATCGATCATGTCATTGCGAGGAGTGAAACGACGAAGCAATCTCCTAACCAGGCAATTTGGGGATTGCTTCGCTGTGCTCGCAATGACATGTTCACCGGAAACGTCCCCCCGCCCCGAATGACCGAATGGTTGCCGCGCAACGGCAATCCTTCAGCCATTCGGGGGCGCTTGGCGCAAGGCTGTCTACAGCCCCAGCAAGTCGCAAGTCTTCAGATCGTCCAGGTTCATTTGAACTGTGTCTTTGATGGGGAAATAGTCGAAATCCAGCCGTTTGCCCGCTTCCACGTTCGGTGGAAATCCGTTCAGCGGTGTGTCAGGGGCTATGCTGCCGCCCAGGTCGGGCGAGGGTTGATCGAGATCTTGCCCATTCAGGCGTTCCATCAACCAGACTTCATCAGCGTCGAAATCCAGCCGTTTGCCCGCTTCCACGTTGGGACCAAATCCGGGCAGCCCGACTATGGGGGCAATGGTTCCTCCTATTTCAAGGTCCGGCTGTTCCAATGGTCGGGTATCGAACAGGGGCAGGATCTCATCGAGACGTTCACGTTGCTTCTTGAAGACTTCTTCCACGTAGTCCCTTATCTTGGTGGAAAGCGGACTATCTTTGGACACTGTCTTGTTCGGGCTCTCGTCTTCGTCCTCGGGTTCCGGTACCCATCCCGGTGATTCCGATCCCGGTTCGGGTTCTGTCCGCGGCGTTTCAGGCCTGACCTCGATGGTCTGATCGTCCACTGGATCATCCACGATCAGGGTGAACACTTGGACGTCCACGCCACCGTTGCCGTCGTATACATGTACGGTGACCGTGTGGGTACCTGCCATAATAGCGGGGGCACGCCAATTGATAGCGCCCGTGTCCTGATCGATCGTCAGCGTGGGCAGCGAAGGCGCCCCAGTCCCGGAATTCACGGCACTCACGGAATAGGTGACACGATCCTGGGGTTGGCCGGCCACCATCCGCCAATCATGCTGGCCTTCGTCCGTGCTGCCGAAATCATGGTTGAAGTATTTGAGCGCGGGAATAACCACAGTCTGGCCGTCCAGGGAACTCGGCGCGTCGAAATCGACAGGCACGTTGTTCACCGTGACGTCGAAGGTGGCGTCCGCGGAGGTGTTGTGCCCGTCATAATGGGTGACCCGGAACTCGTAATCGCCCACATCACGATTTGTCGCTCCCGACCAAGTGACGGCCCCGGTGGAGGAATCGAACACGATGTCCGCGCCACCGTTATTGTTATCGTTGTACCAATCGGCATCGACAAAACCGGTCGGGTTGCCCAAGGGGTCGTGCCTGTCAATCTCCAGGGTGTAGAAGGTGTACCCGGGATCCCCGGGACCTGCGTTCCCGGGCAAATTGGCGCTCTCCACCTGCTCATCCCTGGCTGTTACGTCCCCGTCCACCAGTTGAAGGGCAGGCCCGTCCTCGAAGATGACTTGAGGACCCGGAACGGTGATATTGGTCGGGTCGTTGGTCACATCCACATGGAATGTCGGGTCAGCAATGCCTCCGTTTCCATCATTCGCGACGATCCGGAAATCGTAGGACGGTCGCGCTGGCCCTCCACCGGTGTCGAGGGTGACATCCGCGTTGGTAGTCGCCCACTGGATTTCTCCTGTCGCGGTATTGAAAGCCACCACACCGCCGTCTGGACCGTTGGGTTCTCCATAGACCCAGTCGCCGCCCGCTGGGGGCAGTGTAATGCCGGTAGGCGGAGTAAACACTGTCGGGTCGGTTTGGGTGACGTCAGAGCCGTCAATCTCAAGAGAATAGGTTACCCCAATTCCTTCATCGTCAGTTTGGATTGACGAGGCGAGGAGAGTGTAGTCCACCGGACCCGTCTGATCTTCGATCAGGGTCCACGTGACCGGCAGAGCCGTGAACACCGGCGGTGTGTTGTTGACGGTCACCTCGAAGTCATCCTGGAACGTGTTCCCGTGGCCGTCGTTGTGGATAACGGTGAACGTGTAGTCTCCCACGTCCAGATTGTTGGGAGTCCAATCCATTTCACCGGAGTCCTTGTCAAAGTCGATCAATCCTCCCAGGGCGCCGTTCGGTTGGTAACCGGTCGCAGGATCTATCCGGACGGGGACGCCGGGACCGGAACCGTCGTCATCTATCCACAGTTCATAGAAGGAATCCTGCCAATGGGGATCCCCCTGGGCCCCGGCCTCGACCTGTTCATCCCTGGAACCGAAATCTATGCTGAAGGGATCGTCTTCGTCGATGGACCTGTCTCCAATCGGGTCAAGCGCTGTCTGGCCGGCTTCAGGGGTGATGTCGGTTGGATCGTTGTAAACCGTGACCAGGAACTCTTCCCAGTCGGAGAAATTGCTTTCTCCGGGAAGCCCGGCATTGCCGTCATCGGCCCGAATTTGGAAACGATAGGGATCTCGTTGAGGAGTTATTCCATCGTCCATGACCGTGACATCCGCGTTGGTGGTCTCCCATTCGATCTCCCCGGTGTCCTCGTCGAAGACTATCTCGCCTCCAGCGGTTCCGTTGGGCTCGTATCCGTCGGTCCAGTCCACCCAAACTGATGTGCTTTCGTCCCAGATTTGAAGGTCGTATGTGAGACCCTGGCCTTCCTCGTCGGTCTGAACCACATCGTCCGGATAGAGCCCTACGGAATTATCAATGGTCCCGTCACCGCCGACATCGCTATCATCAGTGTCCTCCCACAAGTGCCAGTCCGGGAGATCAGCGTTCCATTGCGGAGCGATATTGTTGATCTCAACAAAGAAGTAGTCCCGGCGCTCAGCCGGAGGCCAGCCGCTGGTATGCCCGTCGTAATGGAAGACTCGGAATTGGTGGTGATAGACTCCCGGATAAGCCGGATCCTCTTGATCGGGGATATCCGCGTTGTTGGGGGTCCAATCTATTTGGCCAGTGGTCCTGTCAAAGGAGATGTCCGCTCCGTTCCATGCGTCATTGACGGTATTGTACCTGTTCGCCCCGGTCCCGTCCACGCGTATCCAATCGCCCTGGTTGTCCAATCGTATCCACAAACGGTAATAGTCCTGGGTATACCCGGGAAGGTCATATTCATCACGAGCCTCGATGTCCGAGTCGGTTACACCCGTGAGGGGCGTGTCTTCGTCGATCTCCTGGTCGTCCACGTGGCTGATGTCCGTGGGATCATTGTTTATGGTGAGGGTGAAGGGCTGGTGAATCCACTCATCACCGTCATAGAAATCGACCTCGAAATGGTAGACCCCAACCAGATGGTTGTCGGGAGAGCCGTTGGCATTCTGCGTATCACCGGGAGTGATGCTGATGACTCCGTCCTTGTCGTGGATCTCCAACCACGAGGGCGCTCCGGTCAGGGTGTAGAGATTCTCATCATGATCCGGGGGGCCCTGCCAGTGATCGTGAATCTCGTCCGTGTTGTCCACGTCAAAGGGAGAGAAGGTCGGATCGTCTTCCACCCAGATCACCTTATTGGCCGTGGTGAAGTCCGGCTCGGTGTTCCTCACGTCCAGTGTGAAAACAATGGAGGATTCGCCGCCGTTCCCGTCGTCCACGGTGATCGTGATATCAGTGATCCCGACGTCCTCATTGGTAACGTCCAGGATCATGTACCCCGTGTACTGGTCGATGCTCACCCCCGGAGGAGCGCCGCTGAGAGAGTAGGTCACCTGGGTTCCCGCGTAGGGATTGTGCTGAAGCTCGTCATCGGCCATCAGATCAAAGAAGTTGCCGGTGGTGTCTTCCGTCACGGTCATGGTGTAAGCGCCCGGAGGCGTTTGCCAGACCGGAGCCACATTGGTCACCGTCAGCTCGAAACTCTGTGCGACCACTCCCCCGTGCTGGTCGTCAACATAGATGGTGAAGGTGTGGTCACCCACGTGCGCGTTGGTGGGATTGGCCGTCATCAGGCCGGTATCGGCATCGATGGTGATCCACGGGAATAGGGCCTGGTCCGCTGGGTCGATATAGTATTGGGTTCCGCCCACGCTCTCATCGGTTGTCTGGACATCGAACGTCCAGGGCGCATCCTCGTTCACCAGAGCGTCGCCCAGCACGGTGTTGCCGTCGTGGTCGTTCGAAGTGAAGACCGGCGGGTTGTTGTCCACGTACAGGGTCACTGCCTGGTCCGTGTACCCATCGACCGGAAGGCTGTCCGGTTGAACCGGGTTGTCGTAACCGAAGGCATACAGGCTGTTGAGATCATAGCATCGGACAGTGAACGTGTAGGGTGTATCCCCATGGACGGCGTCCCGGGTTTCCACGTTGGTAGGATCTCCGGTCATCTCACCGGTATAAGGATCAATGGTGAGCCACTGGGGCGCGCCGATCAGGGTGTAGAAGGTGTCCCCTACTGCCTCGTCATCGGTGTGGAAGTCCACCCTGTTCGCGACAAGGCCGGCATCCTCCACCATGTGGATATTGTCGTACCCGACAGGGTTTAGTGGGTCGGCAGGGTTGTTGACAGTCGGGTCAAAATCAGGGTCCCGGTTAGGTATTGTAAGAGTAAATGTTTGATCGCCGTACGAATCCCCGGACCCCGGGTGTCCATCATCCGCGTGTATTGTGAATTTATACGTCCCGGGAAGAAGGTTGTCCGGCGAATCGCGGTTCCCGTTGTTGTCCTGGTCTATCCACATCTCGCCGTCATCCGCGTCGATACGGAGCCACGTAGGCGCGTCCGCTCTAAGCGAATAGGTCACGTCGTCGTGGGTCGTGGGCACGCCGCCGTTCGTCACGACATACCCTTCATCATCGGTCCCCACGTCAAAGGTCCAGTCCCCGGTGTCCTCCTGCCATATGTCGTTGTCTGCGCTGGTGAAGTTAATACGGTTGCCGATGGACAGGGTGAAAACCTGCTCTACCGGCGCATTGTTGTTGTGCTGATCATCCACAAGGATCTTGAAGCTATGGGACCCCACGTGGTAGTTCGTAGGCATCGGGGTAGTATCGTCCACACTCAAATCAGCAGGGTTCATGCTCAGCTCGCCGGTGTCCTTGTCCATGCGGAGCCAGCCGTCCCTGTACCAATAGTCAGCGTCTGAGTTGTAAGTGGCTGTGTCGTAGGTCTGGTCAAAGGAATACTGGGCCCAGCCGTCCGGATCGGCGCCGTCCCTTTCATCGGTGTTTCCCACATCGAACACGTTGCCCGCGGAGTCCTCTGCCCATGAGGCCCTTGGGAGTGTCGTGTACCAGGGATCAACGTTGTCCACGTGGAGGCTGAAGGTCTGGGTCACAGTAGTCCCGTTGTCGTCCACCTCGATGTCAAAGGAGTACCCGTCGGGATTGATACCGAAAACCGGCGCGGTCACGTCCTTGTTGGTGGGGTCCCAATGTATTTCGCCGTCATCGGAGTCGATGTAAAGGCCCGGGGGCTCGGTCCCGTCCAGACTGTAGGTCACTCCCGCCCCTTCGTTCAGGTATTCCACGTCAAAGACCTGGTCCCCTTCGTCTTCCAGGAAACGGGTTTCGTCGTCACTGAAGAAGTTCGGATCAGGATTGTCCGGATTGTCAGCCGGGTCCTCTATAAGATGAAGATCGAAGGGCTGTGTTATCCAGACAGTCCCGTCGTAGAAGGTGATGTCGAATGTGAATTCAGCGTGCTCGTTGGGGTCTGAGGGGTCATTGAAGGGGCTGACCCCGTCCCAGGTGATCCGGCCCGAGTCCGGATCGATGGAGACATGGTCGGAAATAACGTATCCGAGATAGTCAGGATCATTGACGTAATCGCTCAGAGAGTACAGATTATCGTTATTGGGATTCGGCAAGGGATCGGGGGCGACGTTGTCCGCATGATCCGAGTTCTCATCGGTGGTATGCACATCAAACGTCTGGATTCCGCCCGCGCCGTTGAAATAGGTGTGATCCTCCGTGTTGAAATCGGGGGCCACATTTGTCACGTGCAACGTGAAGTCCTGAGTGTCTATGCCGCCGTTTCCGTCACGCATCTCTATCTGGAAAGTCCAATCACCCACTTGCTGGTTTTCGGGGACACCCCACAGGGTCCCCGATGTGGTATTGATATTGACCCAGCTAGGGGCGTTAGAAAGACTATAGGTAGCCAGCTGATCCTCATCCGCACCCTGAATGTCAAAGACCTGAGCGCCCGCGTCCTCGATCCAGGTTGTCTCATCAGGGGAGGTGATCAGCGGGGGGTCATTTGCCACCTGGATTGTGATGTCCTGTGTAATGACCCCGCCGTTGCCGTCGTCGAATTGAACCGTGACCACCGTGTCGCCCACGTGACTGTTGTTGGGTTTGGCGGTCAGTTCACCGGTGTCCGAATCAATGGACACCCACGAGGGGCCGCTTACCGAGTAGTTGGTTGCGGCCACAGGCGCTGGTTCGTCATCGGTTCCAACATCGAAATTGCCGGTCGTGTCCTCCGCGACTTCCCACACGTATCCGTTGCCGGGATTGGCGTCATCGTCCGGCAGATCGGTCCACACGGGATCCCTATTAGTAATGTTCAACAGGAACGGCTGGGTCACTACACCGCCGTTGTCGTCATCCACCTGGATGTCGAACACATAGAGGCCCACCTCCGAATTGTCCGCGCCGGAAATAGTTATCAACCCGCTCCCGTCTATGCTGACAGGAACACCGCCGAAAGAGGGCGCGCCGATAAGCGAATAGATCGCGCCGGGTTCAGCCAGCATGAGTTCAACCTGGAATGTGTCGCCGCCCGAGTCCTCCTGAACCTGGAACTCATTCGGGAGATAACCGTTGGGATTCGGTGTTGTGGTGTCAATGGCGGGAGGCGTGTTCACCACGGTGAGGGTGAACTGCTGCGTGACTACATCACCGTGCCCTCCGTCGGCCCGGATCGTGAAAGTATAGGAACCCACGTGGGAATTGTCCGGCGCGGTGGGAATGGTAGCCGCTATCTCACCATTGGTAGAATTTATGTTGATCCAGCCCGGGACCACCTCGGGACCATCCACAAGGGTGTATGTCACGCCGTCCCCTTCTTCGTTGGTCTGGGCGTTAAAGATCTGGCCGCCCTGATCTTCGGTCCAGGTGGTCGCGTCCGCGGATTTGAAATAGTTGGGAATATCGGCCACGTGAAGATCGAAATCGAGCGTCTTAACACCGTTCGGACTATTGCCGTCGTCGAACTGCACCCGAATCGTGTAGTCGCCCACATCGACATTGGCGGGATCTCCCGTAATAGTTCCGGTTGTGGGATCGATCGAGAGCCAGCCAGGGGCGGGGTCGCCGGCGCCGTTGTTAATCAGTGTGTACGGGATCGCTGCACCGGAGATCCCTTCGTCGTCGGTCTGCACGTCGAAGTTCTGGGGTCCACTTGACTCGGTCATGTAGATGTCGGTCTGCACGTTGAGGAACTCGGGGGGATCATTGGTCACCGTGAGAGTGAAGGTCTGGTCGTAGTCCTCGCCGGTGGTGTTGTTGTGAGCGTGTATGGTGAAGGAATAAGGCGAACCGGGCACATGGGTGTTGTCGGGATTGCCTGTCATCACACCAGTGTCGGGATCAATGGATATCCATCCAGGGGGCGGCCCACTGGTCAGTGAATAGGTCATGTTATCGCCGAGGGTCTCGCTGTCGGTCTGAACGTCGAAGAGCCAGGCGTCGTCCTCCATTACCGGATCGTCGCCCTGCCCGGTGTCGCCGTCATGGTCCACTGAGGTGAAATCCAAAGTGTTGTTGACAACGATGCTTGCCGTGTCAGTGTCCGTGCTGAACGCGGTCGTGCCGCCGTTGACGCTGGTATCCCAGGTACCGCCGTCAACTCCCTGGGTTTGGTCCCAGGCCCTGAATTCCATTGCCGCAGCGACTGTCCCGTAGAAGCCCGCATCAGGAATGAACCGCACGCTCGACGTGAGATCCAGCAACCTGTGGCCGTCCGCGGCCGGATTGAGGGCCTGCCAGCCCGCCCCGGCATCGAACTGCCAGGAACCGTTTGTATCGTCCACTCCGATGACTGCTATGCCCTGCAAAGCGCCGGCATCTACATCTGTTATGGAACTGCCGCCCAAGTCGCTGAGAAAATTAGAAATCAGGGTACCCGCAGGATCCGCGTCATCCTCATCAACCGCTGCCAGCTCCGGGTCGCCGCCATTGTCCAGCAGAGGCGCGTCGTTTGTGTTCTCAACTGTTACGGCAAAGATCTCCGTGTCAAACCATGGCGCCGGATTCCCGGGGTCGTTATCCGTTGCTGTGACCTCGAAGCTATAGCTGCCCACATCGAGGTTGTTGGGCGTCCAGGAGATCTCCCCAGTACCGGAGTTGAAAACGATGTCCGCGGCCAGTGGGTCATTGTTAGCGTTGTAGACACCGACATCAACGCCATCAATATTCAGTCCGTACGTCGCGTCTCCCGTGTCCTCCGCGGGGGAGTGCGCGTCTACCTGGAGGCCCCCGGTATTGGGGTCCGGGTTGGGCGCGGCGTCCTCGGTAATCACCTGATCAGGGATGGGATCGATGGACGCGTCGAGCACGATCCGCTCTTCCAATTGTTCGAAGAGATTGGTGGGCTCGATAAATGCTACGGACCGGTTTTTCAAGAAGTTTCCCATTTCAGATCCTCCACATGACGCCAATTCCGGGGAAGCCGCGTTGGCTGGTGTCCCGGAATTTCTTGTCCTGGTAATCCGATTCTGGGATATAGCAATTATTGTGCCAAGCTCTTGCGGGAAGTCTACCTTCGCTAACAATACGGAATCAACGGAGTTTCCCCGTGAATCCCCCGAGGAGCGCTCTTGCGAGAGAACCAGATCCCACGCAAGACAGTGCGTCAAAACCGAGCACAATGTTGAGGGTTTGGAATATCAGGCGCTTATGGGCACATGCGTGCGTCAAAACCGAGCACTTTGGGCCTGGTGTGTGTGTTTTTCACACACCCACGTCCAGCGACTCCATCTGACGACGCAACGCGTGGCGGGAAATCCCCAGCAGTTTTGAAGCCTCACTGCGGTTTCCTCGGGAGCGGCGCAGGGCTTCTTCTATCAGCGACCTCTTCATGTGGCGTGTGACATCCGTGAGCGACCGATCCTCGGGAAAACGCAGTTCAAGCTTCCAGTCTTCGGCATCGATCTCGGAGAAAGTAGCGGGAAGCTCTATCCGTCGGCCACGGGAGACTATCAAGGCGCGTTCAAGTACATTGCGCAGTTCTCTCACATTTCCGGGCCAGTCATAGGCAGCCATTTTGGCCGTAATCTCAGCCTCCACTTCGGGAACGTGCGCCAGGTGCAAGTCCGCGGCGAGTTCGGAAAGGATTTCCAGCACGAGCACGGGGAGGTCCGGCATCCTTTCCCTCAGCGGGGGAATCCGTATGGACATGACGTTCAGCCTGTAAAACAGATCTGAACGGAACCTGCCTTCCGAGACTTCCTTGTCAAGGTCCCGGTTTGTGGCTGCCATGATCCTGGCGCGTACCGACACGGTCTTGCGCCCGCCGACTCGTGTGAACTGCATGGTATCGAGAAACGTGAGCAACTTGGCCTGCAAGTCCGGCCGGAGTTCGCCTATTTCGTTGAGGAGCAGGGTTCCGCCTTCGGCCAGTTCCAGCAGGCCCCTTCGGCGTCCGTGCGCGCCGGTGAACGCGCCTCGCTCGTGCCCGAACAGTTCCGACTCGGCCAGGTCGGGGGCTACCGCCGCGCAGTTTATGGCAAAGAACGGGCCATGCGCGCGCTTTGAATGTTTGTGAATATAGGCGGCGAGGTAGTCTTTTCCGCTGCCGCTCTCCCCGGTGAGCAGGATCAAACTGTCACTCTTCGCAGCGAGTCGAGCGGTTTCCAGGGTGGAACGCATAACCGGAGACGGGTATTCCGCGTGGATCGTTCGGGGCTTTTCGCGGGTCCTTGCACGATCCGTAATGTCATGACAAATCCCACATATTCCCACTGTTTTTCCCGAGCTGTCGCTCATGGGCGCCCTGATGTCCAGGAAGGTGGCTGATTGGCCCTTCAGGAGGCGACCAAGCTCCTGTTCCACCGATTCCCCATTGAGCACCCGGGAGTCCACCTCTGCGATGTAGTCTCCCACTTCCGCGCCGAACACCTCGCCTTCAGTCCGTCCCACCATGTCCGCTGCCGGCAACCCCACGACCTCTTCCATGGCCGGATTGACGAGAACGTATCTCAAGGATCCGTCTTTGAGGAAGATGCAATCTCGGGCCGTATCGAAAATAGCCCTGAAACGTTGCTCGCTTTCATGGGCTGCTTCACGAGCGCGCGTGCTCCGTTCCACTTCACGGATCAAATTCTCGTTTGATGCCTTCAGTTCAGCAGTGCGTTCTTCAACCCGGCGTTCGAGTTCCGCTCCGGCGTTCTCCAGGGCTTCCTGAGCCAGTCTGCGTTCCGCTATCTCCTGCTGGAGCACCTCGTTGATCATTTGCTGGTGGGCCCTGGCGGCAGCCATCCCGGACTGCAGTTCCACAATCCGCCGACCCGCGTTGACGCGAAGCCGCAACTCCCGGGGATCAAAGGGCTTAACAATGTAGTCATCTGCCCCGGCTTCCAGCCCCTCTACAATGTCCTCTTTTCGGTCCTTGGCGGTGAGCATGATTATGTAGACGTAAGAGGGCTTTCCCGGATCTCGCAATTTGCGACAGATCTCCGTGCCGCTCATTTGCGGCAGCATCCAGTCAAGAACCACCATGCTCGGAGAATCTTCCTCTTGGAGCCTTGCCCACGTTTCAGCCCCATCCTTACAAACCACGACCTCGTGTCCCCATTTCTTCAGGTGTACTTCCAGCCTCTTCCGGGTCACATGGTCATCTTCAGCGAGCAACAACCTCATGTCTCAGTCTCCCGGCCGAACGGCGCAAGCGCTTTGCGCAGACGATCCATTTCCTTTTCCAGGTTTTCCAGCGCGTCCCCTGCTCCGGTCATGTTTCCGCTCATGCCGATGGTTTCGAGCTTTGACGCGGCTTGAAAAGCCCTGTCCGCTGCAAAGTTGCCCACCATGCTCTTGAGAGTGTGGGCCGCGCCTTGCAACAGATCGGTATCCCCGTCCTGGACCGCGTTACGTATTTCATCGAGGAGTCTTGGATTCTCGCGAAGGAAAAGGGAGACCAGCTCAGCCAAAAAAACAGTGTCATTGTCGACTCCCTCAAGAAGCGCTTTCGTGTCTATCACCGGCCCGTGGCTCACCGACTCGGACGGTGATTTGTCATACCAATGCGCTTTCAAAGAGGGAACATATGGCTCAAGTCCGGAAGGGAGAACCCCCCCCTGCCCCCCTTTGCTGAAGGGGGGAGGTTCAGGTCCCCCCCTTTGAAAAAGGGGGGTTAGGGGGGATTTTGAGACCCGGTCCGGCGCCTGTACACTGTACTGCTTTGAACGCAACTTGGTATCAGCCGGCGCCATGTTTTTCGCCAGATCTTCGATGGTGTCGAAGAGATCCTGAACCTTTATCGGCTTCGACAGGTAATCGTCCATGCCGGCTTCCAAACATCGTTCCCGATCCCCGCTCATGGCATAGGCCGTCATGGCGACAATTGGAATATGTTCGCGGGTGGTCTTCTCGCGCTCCCGGATGACCGCCGTGGCTTCAAAACCGTCCATTTCGGGCATCCTTATGTCCATGAGAATGAGATCATAGGCATTCCTATTCATAGAGTCCAGGGCCTCCTTACCGTTCTCCACCACGGTCACGGTGTGCCCCATTGTATCGAGTATCCTCTCAGCGAATTTTCGATTGACTGCATTATCTTCAGCAACAAGAATTTGGATCGGCCTTTTGGATTTCCGCACAGCAGGCCGGGCCTCGGGCAAGGCTTTATAGTCACCGGTGGATGGTTCCTTCAGCGCTCTAGCGACCGCGGCCGACAACTCCGATTCCTTGACAGGCTTGGAAACGTAGATCGGAATACCCGGATACGGACATCCGGCGGCCTCGTCACGGTTGCCCGGGGAAGTGAGCATTACCAGGGCCGGCGCTGTCAGATCCCCTTGGCGTCCAATCGTTTCGGCCAGCTCAAAACCGTCCATTTCCGGCATCGAGCAATCGATCAACACCAGGGCAAAGGGCCGGCCGTCACCATGGGCCCGCTGCAAAGCATCCAATGCCGACGGTCCATCATTTGCTCCGGTGGTCCTCATCCCCCGGTTGCTCAGCGTCTCCTCCAGGATGCGCCGGTTGGTGTCGTTGTCGTCCACTACCAGCACGGACCTGTCCTTCAGGTTCGCGGTGTCCACAAACGCAGGGAGGAGGGCCGGTTCACTTCCCAGGCCGAGGCGAACAATGAAATGGAAAGTGCTTCCTCGACCTACTTCGCTTTCCATCCGGATTTGTCCGCCCATCATGTGGACCAGTTGAGAGGAGACAGTCAGCCCAAGTCCTGTACCGCCGTATCTCGTGCCGGTAGACGGATCGGCCTGTTCAAACGGGCGAAACAGACCCCCTTGCTTGTAGGAAGGAACGCCGATGCCGGTGTCGGTAATGGCAAACCGCAACCGAACGTGTTGCTGAGTTTGCGATTCAAGTTCGACACGCAGGACCACCTCCCCGGTTCTTGTGAACTTGATCCCGTTTCCGACCAGATTTACCAGTACTTGACGAATGCGACCCGGATCGCCGACGACTGCGTCCGGGACCTCGGGAAGGATTTGACATGCCAGTTCAAGACCTTTTACGTGAGCCGCCACACCGAGCATGGTCATGGGGTTTGCCACGCACTCCCGCAGGCTGAACTCGACGGCGGCAAGCTCCAATTTGCCGGCTTCCATCCTGGAAAAATCAAGGATGTCATTGATTATCGCCAACAATGATTCCGCGGAGGTCTCAACGTCGCGCAGGTACTCACGCTGTTCAGGAGTGAGTTCCGTATTCAGAAGGATCTCAGTCATCCCGATGACGCCGTTCATCGGAGTGCGTATCTCGTGGCTCATGTTTGCCAGGAAGTCGCTCTTTGCGCTGTTGGCAGCTTCTGCACGCTCCCGGGCGATGCCAAGCTGTTCGATGGTGTTATTCAGCTCGTCCACCATGCTCCTCAAGGATGCGTTCAGGACGCCGATTTCATCGTTTCGTTTCGGCAGCCATTCAATGTCTTTCCTCTTCGATGGGATCTTCTTGGCAACTCGCACAAGGTGGAGCAGCGGTTTCGCAAGCGCTCTTGAAAGGAAGACAGCGTACACCGCGAGCAGAAGCAGTGCAAAGGAAGCTATTGCCGCTCCGTGGAGTATCAACCGCCAAGTCCGCGCATGCACCTTGCGTCGATCTATCCCCACAATGATGTGAGCCAGGCCGGCTTTCATTCCCGGAATCGGTACCTTGGAAATGAAAAGCGCCTTGTCAAACACAGCATTGGTTTTGGATTGAGGGCTCTTGTCAATTTCGTCAACAAACGGGAGAAGAAATGATGCATTGGAGGTCTTTGACTGGACTCTGCCGTTACTTATCAGAAGCGCATTGGAGAATGTTTCATCCAAGGCCGGTTCCCTTGAGATGAAGAGCACACCGACTACTTTGTCGTCAGATAGAACCGGCGCCGAGGCCACCAATAAAACGCGATCCTCCGAATCTTTCATAAAAAGGACACGGATTCCCCGACCCTTGAGTCTCCCCATTTCCGTGAAAAAGTGGAACCGATCCTCTTCCGGCGGCTTTCCCGCGCTCGCGGCAATACTTCCGCCCGGCCTGATAAGCGCTATCCCTGTCAACCGGTTCCGTTTCAACATGGTGGACAGGGTACCCCGCAATTGAATCGAAGTATCCAGATCGTGCAGTCCTATTGTCTCATTCGATATGATCATCCGATTGTCCGAGGCCAGCCGGAGCGCTGTTTCGGAAAAACTGGATCGCTTGATATCCAGGAGTTCCCTGGTCGTCTTCACAAGCTGACGGAGATCTGTTACCGCGGGATCGGAAATTCGCTTATTTGCGATGACCCAGAAAGAAACAAACCCACCAACGATGAGAACAATCACCGGAAACAATATTGCTGCCAACAAGCGGGCCGAGATTGAATGTCGAAATCGAATTTCCTGTTTCATTGCTCTTTTTCAGTATGTGCTGCAAAGCCGCGCCCGGAGACGCGTGGACCTATTGTCGCCGGATGCCGAGATTCTTCATATGATGATTGAAAGAATCTCGGGAGATGCCCAGAAGATCCGCGGCTTCCGTTATACGGCCGTCTCTACGACTGAGCGCCTCGGTCAGCATCCAGATCTTGACGCTCTTCAGGGTTTCAGCCATAGAGCCTTCCTCGGAAAGATTGACCGTGAGCGAGTCGCCTGAATCGGTGGGGTCAATCCGACCTGTTAACGGCTTCAGTCCGATTTCGCGGACGGTTATGCGTTTTCCTTCACTGAGAATCAGGGCACGCTCCAGGACATTCCGCAGTTCTCTGACGTTTCCCGGCCAGTCGGAACGTTCCAGCATCCCAACAACCTCAGTCTCGCAGTCAGGGACCCCACGAATCCCGATCCTCTTGGCGATCGATTCGAGCAGTCCCTCCACAAGAACGGGAATGTCCTTAATCCTTTCACGTAGCGGGGGGACGGAAATAGTAACCACATTCAAACGATAGAACAGGTCTTGACGGAACGTTCCGGCAGCCGCCGCGGCCGCAAGATCGCGATTGGTCGCCGCGACGAGCCGGGCATTCACCGTGATCTGCTTCTCTCCTCCAACTCGGGTGAATGTTTGGGTGTCAAGGAAGTTGAGGAGCTTGGCTTGAAGCACCAAAGATAGCTCCCCAATTTCGTTGAGCAGCAGTGTACCACCCTCCGCCAGTTCCAGCAGCCCTCGTTTGCGGCCGATCGCGCCGGTGAAGGCCCCTGACTCATGGCCGAACAGTTCGGACTCGGCCAGATCCCGGGCCACTGCTGCGCAGTTTATACTGAAGAACGGGCCGCCCGATCGGGGCGAACGATCGTGCAGGTATCGGGCCAGGTAGTCTTTCCCGGCCCCGGTTTCCCCCAGGAATAGACACATGCTGTCTGTTGCGGCGGCACGGCGGACCTCTTCCAGAGCATTTTGCATGGCTGCGGATGTGTACGAGTCGTGTAGATCCGCGGGAACCCCCGACTGCAACTGATTCTCTCTCTTCCTCCGCTGCGTAATGTCACGCCCAATGCCGCACAGACCGTTGATTCTGCCGAGCCCATCACGAAGAGGCACACGGATGAAGTTGCACGTCACCGCGGGGCCTGCGAACTTCACGGTCTGCTCCATTTCCACGGTCTGCCCTGAAAGAACTCGGCGCTCCACCTCACTCGAGATTCTCGCCTCGAAAGAGCCGACCAAATTCTTGTCCGTCCTGCCCAAAACTTCCTCGAGAGGGACTCGAAGCGCGTTCAGCAGGGCAGGATTGACATGACTATATCTCAGGGATCTGTCCTTAATGAAGACCCAGTCTTCGGCGCTCTCAAAGACCGCTCGAAAGCGTTCTTCGCTGGCCCGTAGAGCATGTTCCGCCTGCTCTCGTTCGTTGATTTCCAGGCGCAGTTGCTCGTTCTTCTTCTCCAATTCCGCTGTTCTCTCCTTCACCCGGAGTTCCAAGCCGTCGTGAGCTTCCTGGAGTCGTAGGCGGTGCGTCTCCTGGAGGACCGCCTTTTCTCTCTCAAGCGTCAAGTCTTCGACCGGGACCAGCACATACCTCTCCGTGCCTATCCGAAGTGAGCGGAAGTGCATACGAGCCCATATTTCTCTGTCTCCAATTTGAAGCAATCCCTGCGCCATTTGCGCCTTTCTGTCGGCGAACACACTTTCAATAAGAGTGTGCGCCTTCTTGCCCGCAACTGAATCGGAAAAGAGATCGCCAAAAGAACCGGAAATGACCTTGCGATAATTGGGATTGACCTTTTTCCAGCACTCATTTGCAAACGATACGCCGTATGATCGGTCCACGAGCAAGACCGGCACCGGCATGGCATTCAGCAAGCGAGCAAAGGATGTGAGTCGGACCGCTTTCACATCAAAGCTGCCTGACTGGGTAACATCTTTCGTGAACAGGCTGTCCAGATAGATCGTCTGAGTGGTCAGATCTCCCAGGTCAAGGAGCCTGGGAATATCCTCAGACAGATCTTGCTCGTCAAGTGTCGGTTGTTCATCGTCAGGCATTATGGCCTCCAGTCTGTGGCCCCGCTCCAGCTATGGCCACACCACATCTCTCGTCACCCAAGTCTTCTCCTCGCCTGAGCCGCAGCATAGGAACCGTGATGGAATTCATCCGGATTCTAATGTGCGCTTGTTGCCAGATCAAGCACATTCTTTGGGAAGAGGCAACCATTCAGTTTCAGGGGCTGGTCTTCGTAGGGGCAGACCTATGTGTCTGCCCTCCCCGTTGCCCCCCGTTAGTGAATGGTTGCTCGGGGTGATATCTATAAATATTGACAAATCGGACAGTTATGTAGTAGGGTACGAAACACGGTATTCATGTACGGCTTTTGGCAAGGTGGCCGCGATCTGGAAAGTTCGTTATCTGATGTCTTCTCGAGGGAAGGAAGCCATGAACAAGAAGGTCTTGTTTGTTCTATATGTTCTTGCCGGCCTGCTGATCGCAGTGGGGCCTGTAGAGGTCTTGGCCGGAGGTCCCGCGCTCACGTACGTGCCTTCCAATTCCGTGGCGTCGCCGCCTCCTTTAGTGGCCTGTGGTCCGCCGTTGCCCCACGTGACGCCAATGAATCCGCGAGCGTGCGGACCCTCTTGGGGATCTCGCTTGCTCCGCGCTCCCGGGTATGCCGTCAACGGTCTGGGCAACTTGGCCATGGGAGTTGTTGACCTCAGCATTTGCGCGTTTGAGGGGCCTCTGTGCTTATTTGATCACTTGTTGGACAAGGTGGCCTGCACGGGGCCGATGCCGGTCTGTGCGCCCCCCATGCCCGTTTGCGCTCCTCGTCCTTGAGTATCTATGGCCGTGCCGTAACCCTGCCGAGACCTCTGCCTGCTCGCCCGGTCTACGAATCGCAACCAGGTGTGTCATCCTCGGCGAATTTCGATCTATTCGTACAACTCTCGCTCTTTGTCGCCTAGATTTCCAAGAAAACTCCTGGAAAGATGGCTGGTTGCGGCCGGTCCGGTTCTGTGTTATGCTGAATTTTCCCGTGTTTACGAGACTGTTTCGCCTGCGGGGTGAAGCCAATGACAAGTACCGACAAGCCCGTCGCAAATCCCCTCCTGGTATTTCGAGAGGAATTTGATGACTGGGCCATACTCTTTGATCCCGAGACCGGCAAAGGCTTCGGTCTCAATCCGGTGAGCGCCTTTATTTGGAAGCGGTTGGACGGTACCCACAGCGAGTTGGATATCCTGCGGGAATTGAGAGACAACGCGGAAAACGTCCCGGAAGAAGCGGGAGAACATCTCAAGCAATTCATCCGCGATCTGGTTGATCGTGGCTTCGTGGGGTATGAGATCGAGAAAGCCTGAGGCTTCCATGAAATTGATGAAGACCCCTCGGGGAATGGACCTGGAAATAACCGGTCAATGCAATCTACGATGCAGCTATTGCAGCCATTTTGGCAGCGACGGCGACGTGGATAGAGACCTGACCACTGACGAGTGGCTGACATTCTTCGAGGAATTAGGCCGTCACGCGGTGCTCGATGTGTGCCTGCAGGGGGGAGAGCCCTTCATCCGTGAGGACTTCAAGGATATTGTCGAGGGTATTGTCCTCAACCGCATGCGGTTTTCCATCCTGAGCAACGGCACGCTGATCACGGACGAGACCGCGGCCTTCCTCGCCTCTACCGGTCGGTGCGACTCGGTCCAGGTCTCAATCGATGGCTCCATGCCCGGATCCCATGATTCGTTCAGGGGAGAGGGTACCTTTCACAGAGCCGTCGCGGGCCTGAATCTCCTTCTGAAACACGGGATTGCCGCCAAGGTACGGGTAACTGTTCACAGGCGGAACGTCACGGACCTCGATGGGATTGCCGAACTGCTCCTGGAAGACCTGGGACTACCGGGTTTTTCTACCAACTCGGCCGTGAATTTGGGCCTGTGCCGCAATAACGCGGACCAGGTTCAGCTCACTGTTGACGAACGGAGCCTCGCCATGCGACGCCTCTGCAAGCTGGCCACGAAATACCCGGGACGAATAACCGCCAATGCAGGACCATTGGCCGAAGCCCGCGGGTGGTTCAACATGGAACTTGCTCGCAAGAAAAAGGAGAATGGCGGCAGAGTCGGCGGGTACCTGACAGGTTGTAGCGGACCGATGGCCAGGCTGGGAGTGAGAGCGGATGGCACGCTGGTCCCGTGTGTTCAAGTCCCCGGCATGGAACTCGGCAGAATCAATAGGGACCGCGTCGATGAAATCTGGCTGAATCATCCCGAACTCAACCGGTTCCGACGGCGGTCGAGCATTGCTCTAACCGATTTTGACTATTGCCGGAATTGTGAATACATTGATTACTGTACGGGCAGCTGTCCCGCTCTGATCCATTCCGGGCTGAACGACCTGTATCATCCATGTCCTGATTCATGTTACAAGCGATTCCTGGAAGCGGGCGGCGAGCTCCCTGATGAGGACCTGTTGATGCACTCAGGGGCTTAACCGGCTCGTCTCGGACCGCAGTGATGCACAATAGGATGTGCGAGTTTGATCGAATTCGCTTCAAACTCTTTCTGTGTAACCATTCAGTCGCGGGGCAGATCCTCTCATGGCGTGTGTCATTGCGAGGAGTGAAACGACGAAGCAATCCCCATACCCGGCGCGCAGGAGATTGCTTCGCTGCGCTCGCAATGACATCCTGCCATTGCCCCCCCGTAAGTGAATGGTTACCTTTCTGTTGGGTAGTGGGTCAGTTTGATTTTTTTTTGCTGGTCAAGGGGTGATCGCGTCGGCATGGGAGGTGGGGTGGCCAGAAGACAACACAAATCCCTTGACAGAAAGCTCTTGCCTCGGGATTGAAAAAGGAATAGGCTTCTAGTCACGTGTTCTACGTTATTTTGCTTGACAGCACGTTTAGTTATAACTAAACTATTCTAGGCTGGGGCCAGACGGATGTCGGCCCCAGACGAAAAAGTAGCTCCAGGATGGCCGGTGCAAAATCCTATGTAATCGAGTTCATTGATGGTCACCGCATAACGCGTCGAGGTCTGGCGTTTCTTGTTTGCGAGAATGATCCGACTATCGACGCAAAGACTGTTTTTTACGGATTGGAACGAAAGCAACAGATGCTCGTTCGCACCAGGTTTGACCATTGGCTTGAAGGGAATATACATAACCAATATTTCCACGGTTGGGACAAGCCGGGTTACCGAAAGTGCTTCGTGTTTAAATGGAAGGGAAACAGGCAAAATCACCGACTCTACGGATTTTTGTGCCACCCCTTGCGTCATGATCGAGCCTTTCAGCTTTGCGTTTTAGTCTCACATGCCAGAAAAAACTCTTGGGAAACAGATCCTAGAGAACTCGATGGAGCGAACGCACTGAGGGAAAAAGATGCCGTAAAGAAGGTAATATTGATAGCAACAAGAGACATAAATCCTTATTCGCCATGAAACCGAGAGGGAGTGAATCAAATGGCACATTGGACAGAGGGAAGCATTGACGACTTTCTCTATCGAATAGCAACGGACTTCGTTACGCAACTTGAAAACACGATTCAGGCGAAGTCCTTGAATCAAGCACAGTTGGCTGAAAAGCTCGGGGTATCCAAGGGGCGTGTGTCACAACTGCTTAACAATCCTGGCAATTTAACTCTCAAGATGATCATAAAATGCGCACGCGCGTTCGGTATGAAAGTAGCAATTGTGGCGTACGATGATAATGATCATCTTAACGAGCGAGGACCGGTCAATTCGGAGATTTTTCGTGTGTGTTGGGAAAACTCTGGTAAACCTATAGATTTCTGGTCATTACCGAAACCAAGAGCGGTGGCAGTAAATGATGGTGTCATATCGAACCTGTTGCAAGATAATTACGTCTGGCAAAAGACCTCAAGCAGTACTTCAACCGAGTGTGCCCTTGGTAAGGACTTTCCTCCAATCGGAGTTTCAGGCGAGGCCTTGACTAGTGATATTAATCCTAATTTACATATCTTACATTAAGGAGACTTGTTATGGCGGAAGCTGTACGGTATACATTCGGTTTTAGAGAATTAGCGGAAATACTCATCAAGGAACAGGGATTACATGAGGGGTTGTGGGGGATTGGCGTGAAATTTGGTATTAACGCCGCTAATGTTAGCATAGGAGGTCAAGATCTTCTTCCGACAGCCATGGTACCAATTTTAGAAATTGGTCTTCAAAAATACGACCAGCCAAGTTCTATGAGCGTCGATGCCGCTGTCGTAAATCCGCGGCCTGCGCGAGGCAAGAAAGACAAAAAGAAAGCCAAGTAACGGGTATGTCCCTTGTCCGTTGTTGCCTTTGATGCTTGTTAGTCAATGGAAGATATGGACTTTAATCAATAAGCTCCAAAATCTCTTCCAACGACCATACATGAGTACTGACTCCAGCCTCCATCGCCGGGGTTACTCTTAATGACCGGTGAATCCTAGCAAAGTTGTAATACATGAAGTGGAGGGAAACGGCGTGACCCAAATTCTCAACCTTCTTAGAAAAGGCATTCGTTAGTCTGGTAAACCGCCTCATGCTCATCCTCATCGTCAAATTCTGCCTCTCAGCGTAGCTGGTAGAGACATGACTAGGGTCTGGATTTCCCGCGATTCCTTCTCGTTTGGTTCCTCTGATCCTGGCTGGACTATATCTCTTTTGACCTTCAGGTTCCTGCCCATATAGCTTCACTAGCATAGCGTAGTCGATTTCACAACCAAAAGCACCCTCAACGGCCTCCAGATAGGCTTTGTGGCCATCTGTCGTGAGCTGTACGCGGCCTTTAAGCCGGGAGGCCAAGTCCTTCATGAAAAGCATGGCCGTTTCTTCTTTTTGGAGCCTTGGTTACTCATGCCTCCATTCTGCCATGAACGCGGTCGCATGTCTAGAAAAAGAAATATTCAAACTGACCCACTACCTTCTGTTGCGCTCCCCCGTCCGTTGCGTTATCTTGAAGATAGCATGAAAGTCCCGTGGAAAAAGCCAACCCTTTGCGGATCTACGTATGGGGTGGTTTGGTGGGAGCCACTGCGCGTGGGGCGATTGAGCCGGCCCCGGACAGCTTACGTGACATGACGGCTGTCGGTAGCATGACGTTGAAATGCCTGCCCGGCTAGGGCCTCTCCTCCAAGTCCATGCGCATCGTGCGCGTTTCTTGGAGCACCCTGTCCGAGGCGAAGCCACGGACCAGTGAACAACGGAAAGGACTTTCATACTTCGTTGTCGCTTTTTTGCGATGATAGTTTATACCGGAAAGCGTCATGAACACCATCACCCCAACTGCAACCGAAGAGATCAGGTTTCCCTTGAGACACCTCTACTTTTACCTGACCGACGGGTGCAACCTTCGTTGCCGTCACTGCTGGATGGAACCGAGGTATCAAGTCAAGGGCGGTTCGCCTCCTGTGCTGGACGTGGATCTTTTTCGGTCGATCGTGGATCAGGCCGGCTCTCTGGGCGTCGCCGCCATAAAGCTGACTGGAGGTGAACCTCTTATCCATCCCGGGATCGGCGATATCCTGGAGTGTGTCGCGAAAGCCGGTCTCAGTCTGGCAATGGAAACCAACGGGATGTACTGCACTCCCGAATTCACTCGAAGAATTATGGCTTGCGAGCGGCCCTTTGTTGCGGTGAGCCTGGACGGAGCTGAGCCGGACATCCACGACTGGATGCGAGGAGTTGGAGGCGCTTTCCGTGGGGCTGTTCAGGGCATCCGTAATCTCGTCGGGGCAGGATTGAGGCCTCAGGTTATAATGTCCGTAGTCCGCAAGAACAAGGATCAGATGGAGAGGTTGGTTCGACTCGCGGAGACGCTCGGGGCCGGTTCGGTCAAGTTTAACGTGGTCCAGCCAACATCCAGAGGTGAGAGAATGCACGAGGCCGGGGAGACGCTCTCAATCAAGGAACTTGTTGAGTTGGGACAATGGGTGGAGACTGACCTGTCAAGATCAACCGGTCTGAGAATCGCTTACAGTCATCCCCTGGCGTTTCGCCCCCTGAGCCGGATGTTCCACCCGGAGACGGGCGACGGGTGTCACGTTTGCGCCATCTTCGGCATCCTCGGTATTCTGGCGGACGGTTCCTATGCGCTGTGTGGAATAGGTCAGGCTCTTCCGGATATGGTGTTCGGTCACGCGGCCGAGGACAGCCTTGAGGATGTATGGAACAATTCTCCGGTCCTGAATCAGCTCAGGGAAGGGTTGCCAAGCGCTCTTCAAGGGATCTGCGGGGAATGCCTGATGCGGGGAATATGCCTTGGAAGCTGCGTAGCGCAGAACTACTATCGCAGCAAGAGTCTGTGGGCCCCTTACTGGTACTGCGATGAGGCGGACAAGGAAGGTCTGTTTCCGGAGAGTCGGAAAATACCACGAACGAGAGTAGTTGGAAAGGCAGTCGGCTGACCCGCGCTTGAACCGGCTCAAAAACTGGTTTCCCAAAGGTGATGCGATGGAATACATCAAACCTGAAATCATTGAAATCGACACCGGCATGGCCGGAGGACAGGCGTGCACGACTGGACCCACCAATTACAGCACAGGATGTCAGCCCGGACCCCTGAATTCGGCTGTCTGCGACAGAGGGGTCTGGTACGGCTCAGGTCCTGATTGTCGCCCCGGAGGACAACCCCAGAGCGGTAATTGTGCATGGGGCTTCACTGGAGCATGCTCGGGCGGCTTCTTTGGATGATGGCGCCCACGCTCCGCGGCTGAGCGACATAGCGAGAACAGCTTTGAGATCCACAGATCTTGGAAATGAGTCGTACATGATGACGCTGGGCCCCGGCTTTTCCTGGCGCCTGACCGGAACCCCGGGGACCGAGGCTTGGCTGCGGAAGATGGCGACGACGATGATGCTCGAGCCCGGGGCCGAGGATGCCGACGCGAGGATGACGTTCGTGCGTGGCTTGAGTCGGAAGGGCTGGACATTCCGGCGGAAGAACACGGTCGCGTTGCTCGACGCATTCCCGGTTGAGGGGGTTCCGCGGGGTGAGTGGGGATATTGGAACTCTGGTTCACTGAAACTTTGGTACCAACGCGGGATGGGTGACGTAGTCTGTGAGATCAAGAATACGAAGCGCGGCAGCCGGGAGATGTTGGCAATGTGGCATTCCATATACGCTGTACATTGCAGACTGGCCTATCTCGGAGGGATCCCTCTGCACGCTGCACTGGTGGAACGGGACGGAATAGGGGTATTGTTGGTCGCGGGGGAAGGCACCGGCAAATCAACCTGTTGTCGCCGCATACCTCATCCCTGGGTGGCTCGATCCGACGACGGCGCAGTGGTTGTGCCGGTCAAAACAGAAGCTTATATGACTCACCCTTTCCCAACATGGAGCCAAGTCATTTCGGGGAGTTCCGACCAAACCTGGAACGTTCAGAACGGGGTCCCCCTCGGCGCAATATTCTTTCTCGAACAAGCGGATCAAGACGAGGTCATTCCCGTGGGCCAAGGCACGGCCGCGGTCATGATCAATGAGTCGGCCTCCTACTTGTGTCGGCTGGGATGGAAAAAACGGGGTCCCGTTCTTGACATCCCGCTCATGGAAAAGCTGTTTGACAATGCCTGCCGGTTGGCCCGAGCGCTCCCGGCCTTTGTCCTCCGGGCAACCCTGACCGGATGTTTCTGGGAAGAAATGGAAAGGGCTCTGCCGAGTTCTACTGTTCCCGGTTCTTAGAAAACCATTCGCCGCCGTGCCGGAGTTCGTCCCATGAACACATGGTCGCACGATCACGATTCAGAATCCAAACCTGCCCGTCTTGACGGCCTGGAACGAGTGTTCTATCGCGGACCCAGTATGTACCCGACACTTCAACCCACTGATGTCCTCCACGTCAGAGCCTACGAGGGCCGAGAAATTCGACGCGGAGATGTGATTGTGTTCGCGTGTCCGGGGAGTTCAGCGGCGGTTGCACACCGAGTCGTCACCCTGGACCCCCGTGGACTTGGAACCATGGGCGACAACAACGATGCAGCGGATACCTGTTTCGTGACCGCCCGTGACGTGAAAGGGCAAGTGGAGTATGCTCAAAGGGGGCGCAAACTCCGGCGGATCTACGGTGGGCGGCTTGGACGCTTCACTGGGGCCGCCATGAGGCTGCGCAAGGCATGCCACAGCCGTTTTAGGGCACTTGGCTCGCCTGTCTACCATTGGCTGGCTCAATCCGGTGTTCTAAGGAAATGCTCACCGGGTCTGCTGAGGCCCAAGGTTGTCCGTTTCGATCGACAAGGCGCGACAGAGCTTCAGTTGTGTCTGGGCAAACGCTCAATAGGCCGCCTGCCGCCGGACAGGGATCGCTGGCAAATAAGATATCCTTACAGGCTGTTCGTTGATGAGGCGGATCTGGGCAATGGCGCGGCCCTGGCCCGCACGCGCTCTCGGAATAGTTTGCCATGAGTCCACGCGATCCGAATCCGTCACGCCGGCGAACCCCGTTGTTTTCCACATATAGCGCTTCTCAAAAGTAATGTCGGATTCCCAGGCGCACAGTTGAAACGAAGTCCTCTCATTTCGATGGAGATTGCTTCGGTCTTACGCCCTCGCAATGACACTTGACCTTGCCGTCATTGCGAGGAGTGAAACGACGAAGCAATCTCAGTTTCCGTGACAACTTTCGAGAACTACCATAACCGAAAGTTATTTTGACCTGGGACGATGAGGCACGGCCTCATGTGTGAAAACCACACACACTTCTCTGTTGCACGTGTGGAAACCACACGCGGTAAGGCCCGAAGATTACGTGTTTTTCAATGAATTCTGAAAGTGGTGAGCGGTTTCGACGCATTTTTCCGGGTTGCATGTCCTGTGTCTATGATTTTCTCGGGTGGACTTCTTGCCAAAAACCCTGGTAAGAATAGCACGATAGGCTTGCGGGTCCCGGAGGCGCGATGTTGGCACGAAACTTGCTAATAATATTGAAAGCGCACAGATATTGTACCCGAGTTTGGCAGCGAGTTCCCAAAGGAGATTGATATGGGGTTCCGATTCCGAGAGAAATTCAGACTTTATGGACCCGAACTAATCCTGGAAGCCCTGGAAGATCGGATCGTGCTCGACGCGTCGATTGATCCGTCGGTCCAGGAGAACCAGGACGATGTTGGCGCGGATCCCGGAATCCAGACCGATGCCGGCAGCGGGGACGACGCGACCTCAGACGGGGGGGACGCCGATGAGTCGATTTTGGAGCAGGACCTCAGGGTGGTTCTGGTTTCCAACGCAATCGACGAGATAGAGGGCGTGTCCGGCGCGGTGGTGGATAACACTGAAATCATCATCTACGATTCGCGACTGGACAGCCTTAAGACGATCAACGCCATGCTCGATGAGCTTGTGGAGTCCGCGGGCCGCGAGATCGGGACACTGGCAATCGTGGGACACGGCGATGAAGGACTAGTGCAGATCGGCGCGGATCAGATCGGCCAGGACAATATTGCCAAGTTCACGGCCGAGTGGGAAGCGTTGGGCGCCAATCTCTCCGAAGACGGGCAGATCCAGTTGTACGGATGCTCGGTGGCAGGTGATTCATCCGGGGAGGCGCTGATCGATCAGATAGCCGTTTACACGGGCGCGGATGTGTTCGCGAGTTCCGACGACACCGGCGGGAAGACCGGAAACTGGGACCTTGAATATTCCACTCGATCAGGATCCGTCTCGGAGCCCCTTCTTGACGCGGCCCTTCTTTCCGACGTGGGGTCGGAGTTCAGCTTTCCCGGCAGGTCCCCGCTGGACGACCCGGCCACCTACGACACCTATACGGGCCAGCTTGACTCAAGCGACGGTTTTTCAGTGGTGCGAACCGGAAGTTACGCGGATGTGTGGACCTTCACCTTGACTGAAGAGACTGCCGTAAGTCTCGGGATGCAGACGCATTACCCCGGAGATAGCGGCGACCCGAATTACGTGGACTGCTACCTGTTCCTATACTCCGGCTTGACTCCCGACGCGAGTAACGAGATAACCCACAACGACGACTGGGGTGGGGGCACGCAACTGCCGGAAGCAGATGCGTACGACTCCATCATACAGGTAACTCTCGGCGCCGGCGCGTACTCAATAGAGACAACTACGTACGGGAACGCCGATGCGGGACCTTACGATCTGCTCATGGCCTTTGATACGCCGCCCGACCCTCTTAAGGTATTGTTTCCCGGCACGCCTCCGTTGAACAATCCTGACAATTACGTCAGCCTGACCGGCGCCCTTGAAATAACCGACAATTCCTCAGTAGTCAGGTCCGGGCGTTATGCCGATGACTGGTCGTTCACCCTGACTGAATCGGCCCGGGTCAGCATCGGAATGCAGACTCTACATCCTCAGGATTCGGGTAATCCGGACTACGTGGACAGCTATCTGCACCTGTTTTCCGGGTTGGTTCCTGTGGCCGGTAATCTTATAACCTATAACGATGACTGGGGAGGCGGAGATGCATGGCCTGCCGATACGCTTGACGCCTATATTCAGTCGTACACCCTGGGGCCCGGGGATTACTCGGTGGAAAACACCAGCTATTCAGCAGGAGATGTGGGAGATTATAAATACGCGATTTACTTTAACTATGCTCCGGATGCCAACCCCATAGCCGATCCCCCGGCCGAGACCGAAGACTTCGGGACGACCGATTATGACGTTAGTGGGAGCTTTACCGATGCCGCGGGAGATACGCTGACGTATGAACTGGGCGCCCCAACGTACCACGACGGTCTCCAACTGGACGGTCTGACCATTGACGCGAACACGGGAGTGGTCACATTCACCAGTCACCAGGACTCGTACGGTTCAGTGGATATCCCGGTACGGGCCTATGACGGAGCTTTCTATTCCGATTTCAGCACGCTCGCGTTTACCGTGACTCCGGTCAATGATTCGCCCATCGCGGACGACCAGTCGATTACCGTGGATGAGGACGATTCCATCACATTCAGGGTCTGGGGACATGACCCGGATCAGCCCGACGAGGCTGATGTGAGCTTCGACTGGACGGCCACCACGAACGGCACGTTGACGACTGACGGCGTCGTTCATCACGACGGGAACGGCGACTATTACCAGGAGTTCACGTACGAGCCCGACGATGACTATTTTGGGGCGGACAGCTTTGATTTCACTTTCACCACTCCAGCGCCCGGCACATTCACCGACGGTCAGGGCGAGGCTGTGGGTACGGACACCAACAGCTCGCGCTATACCAGATTCATAGAGTTCGGCGATGTGGACAATGACGGAGACCTGGACATGGTATCCTCAATTAAAGGGGGAATAAACCGGGTCTACTTGAATGACGGCGACGGCGGCTTTGATGATGCGCTCGAGGATTTTGGGTCCAACGCATCGCGGTCGGTCCAACTGGCCGACATCAACAGCGATGGTTGGCTTGACGCGGTGGAGGCGGACTCAAGCGGCAGCAGCGCCCGTTACTATCTGAACGACGGAGAGACAGCTGGCGTGTGGCAGGGCTTCGCAAGCGGACAGGGCTTCGGGACCTCCACGGATTACGCGTATTCGGTTGCCGTAGGTGATGTGAACAATGACGGGTGGCTCGATGTAGTCACAGGAAATAGATCCACCACAACCAAGCTGTACCTCAATCAGGGAGAGAGCGGAGGCGTCTGGCAGGGATTCTCGGGCGCTGCCGACATCGGCTCTGAAACAGTAACCACATATGAAGTGAAGCTTGCCGACGTTGATGACAACGGTTGGCTCGATGTGGTCACGGGGAACGACGAGGTCAACCGTCTCTATCTCAATGACGGCACCGGGGGATTCACAACCGGAGCCGGGACGGCCATCGGTTCGGACAACGACAACACGAGATCCATCGAAGTGGGCGACGTGGACGGCGACGGATGGCTGGATGTGGTGGCAGGCAATGACAACGCGACAAACAAACTCTATCTGAATGACGGCGCAGGGGGATTCGCCTCGGCCCCGGGTACTGCAATCGGATCCGACACTGACCACACGTACGGAATCAAGCTCGCGGACATTAACCACGACGGACGGCCCGACGTGATCTCCGGCAACCAAGGCAGCAGCGGCGAAATCAACAGAATCTACCTCAATGACGGCGTAGGGGGCTTTACCACCGGACAGGGAACAGCGCTCGGTTCCGACGTGGACCGGACTTACTCTGTGGAAGTGGGCGACGTCAACGGCGATGGGTGGCTTGACATTATGGCCGGCAACAGGGGCGCGGTGGAGAGGCTCTACCTGAACCTGACCACGCCTGAGACCTCGGACCCGGCCACGGTAACGATCACGGTGGATCCGGTTCACGACTGGCCGATCGCTGATTCCGATACGATCTGGGTGGTGGTGAATGACCCGAGGACCTTCCAGGTTTTCGCTCACGATGCCGACATGCCCGATGTGGGCCTCGTCGCCATTGAGGTGAGGTCCGGTTACGACGTCCAGCACGGCGTATTGACACCGGACGGGGGCGTGGTGGACCTTGGCGGCGGTGACTATTCTCGAACCTTTATATACACGCCCGGCGCGGATTACTGGGGCGCGGACAGTTTTGAGTTTACGTTTACCACACCTTCCGGCGCTTGGAGAGGCTTTGTGACCGACGGGGGGACGGCCATCGGCGCAGCTTCGGACGCGTATGACACTCGCGACCTGGAGCTGGTTGACGTAGACCAGGACGGCACATATGATTTCCTGGTAACGGCCAACTCTGACGACTTCTCCGGAGACCCCAATCTGATCTACGCAATCAATCCCGATGGGACATTCGAAGACGGCGTTCGATTGACCAATGCTTCGGGAGATCACAGCCTCGATTCCTATAAGGTCGTCACGGGCGACATGAACGGTGACGGGTATGTTGACTTGATCTTTGGCAATCAGGGCGATAACGCCACCATCCATTTCTGGGATGAGTCAACGGGCCAGTACGAGGCCGGAGTTGAAGTTGCCGACACATCGGGAGATTATGCCGCGGCCATCGATGTGGGCGATGTGGATAATGACGGCGACATCGATATCGTGATCGGCGGGGCTGACATCCACTACGTGTTCGGCAATCACGGGGACGGGACATTTGAGGCCGTGAGCAAGTTCGGGGAATACGGTTCACTAGGTTCCACGAGCGCTCTTGTCCTGGCCGATCTGGACAATGACGGATGGCTGGACGTGATGACAGGAAAATGGAATAGCCGACCCATCGTTTACTGGAATGACGGAAATGGAGAATATAGTAACGATACCCGTCTCGTGTGGAACAGAAATCCGGTGGATTTCGCGGTTGGAGATGTAGATCTCGATGGTGACCTTGACATTGTTATGGGTAGCTACAGCACGTCAAACCCGAACGGCCGCAACATGTTGTACAGCAACGACGGTGACCGTACCTTTACGAATATCTATATTGACAGTGGTGTTCGGGAGCGGACCGGCAGCGTCAGCCTCGGGGACGTAGACGGAGACGGGTACCTTGACTTGATAGAAACAAACAATAGCGAGCCTGACACGTACCGCTTGTATGATTCGTCAACCGGGAGATTCAACTCAACAGAAGTTGAATTCGGCGGAGGAGCCGATACCAACACCTACGGCGGCGTGGCGGGAGACGTGGATGGTGACGGCGACATCGACTACATAGCAGGTTTTCTGAACGGGCAAAATGTCTTGTATGAAAACCTCGGGTTCGACGTTGGAACAACAAACAAGGTGGTCAGTGATCCCGCGACAGTCACAATTCAGGTTGGGCTGCTCAAGAACGGTACCTTCAAAGATAATTATGAAAACTGGGACATGGAAGAGGCTGGTTGGGAGGGGGAGCAGGAGCAGGAAGTGCAAGCCGGCACATTTGCTATTGTGTCGGGTGGGACGACGGTTGAAGAGTGGACCGCGCCCGGGGCCAACGCGCTTTACGATTACCGCGATGGAAATATGCAGGATCAGTATTCGTGGGAGCTGCCTTACACCATACCGGGAGCGGACCCGACCATAGCTCTTCATACGAACAACGCCCCTATGCACACATGGTTGAGCCAGGTTATTTACATTCCCGACATCCGTGGTCTGGTGGATGTGGAACTATCCTGGGATATGGCCTACTGGAACCACTATATAGATCCGGACACAGGCGCTGGGGCGTTTGACCACGGCACTCAGCATGTGGCCGTATATGTTTATCAGGTCGATGATCCTACACCGCAGCCGCTCTGGATATCTACAACGGGCGACGATAAGTCGATTGTGCTCGACGCTATGCGGAATTTCTCGGCCGACATACCAAGTGATCTGATCGGCGAGAAAGTGCGAGTTGTCGTGGAAGTGTCCTCGCTTCGGCACTTCTTCGAGGTAGCTGTCGATGACATCCGCATCGTCCCAACATGGTCCGGCTCGGCAACAGACCCTGAGCAGCCGGATGCGCCGGATTTGCGGTCTCAGTATGGACCGGACGACGGTTTACTCGATACCCACGGGGCAGGCGGTGTTCCGATCCCCTTGTTTACGGTGGACGCGGACAGTGCTATGGACCGAATAACAGGTGACACCGCATCCGATTCGGCCGGCGGTGATTCCCTGATGACTTCCACGGTCGCTCCCATGGATCTTTCCGTAATGAGTGCCCTGGAAGACGCGGTCGCAGCGGTCAATACCGGAACACCGGAAACAGCGGTGCAGCCCTCTGCAGAGACTTCCCAACCCCAATCATCGGACGGAGTTCAAGCTGCTGTTTCGCCCGATGGTGCAACGGACACCGGGCAAGGTTCGGCGCCACAGGAAGATACCACTACCGGAAGCGCCCCGGCCGCACAGTCTCCGGATCTGTTATCCGCATTGTTGAACCCGGAGCAATCCCAACAGGATCAGCCCCCCGCGCCTGACGCCTCCAACCCTGTCGAGCCGCAGACCCCCACCGCGCTGATCTTTGACCTGGAGCATGTCAGCGCGACTCACGTGTTGGCTTTGGCCACGCCGTTGGACTCGGGAACTCAGCAGACAACGGAAGCGGAGCGCCTGGCAGCCAAGTTGACGACCGGTGAGTCTTTGACCTTCAGCCTTGACACGGTCCGGCTCACGGAAATCTTTACTTGAACCTCACTCGATTGCGACATATATTACCCGTGAAGGGCTCACCGGTGCAGCTGCCTCAAGAGTCAATTTCGCACACCGGTCGTGCTGCCCGGATGATGCCTTCCACGGTGGACAGTCAGTAACGTATTGGAATTACGAGGGCATAGCATGCTACGCCCGTACGACTGTGACCCACCATGCCTTGCCGCTATTTTCACGGTTCATTGTGCCTTTTTTCGGGCATGGCCGTTCCTATGAAAATGGATTCGCTGGGAAGTCCCCCGATTTCAGGGTTAGACCGACTATCCAAGAGGGCGACGCATGCGTCGCCCCTACGCGCGGGACCCGGGGCCTTGCCGCCATTTTCATACTTTGTTGTGCCTCTGTTCTTAGGCATGTAAGGTACCAAAGACATGGCACGCCTCCCGAAATTCCGGGTCGATCTCACAGCCACCATTCACAAAGAGAATGACGGAAAAACCCGTGTCGTTCTGAGGGATCCTGTTTCAGAGAAGTACTATCGCCTGTCCGAATACGAATTCACGTTTTTAAGGACGCTTGACGGAACCAGGACCGTTGAGCAGGCGGTGGAGAAGCTGGCAAATGCCGGCGCCTACTATTCCGCGGCCGACGCTCACAACATCACCGCAAAGTCGGGGCAGATGGGGCTCGTGCTCGGGACCAAATTCGGTTCGGCCACGCGCATGATGGAACTCAAGGAGCAAATGGACAAGGCCAAGCGAACCCGGTTCTTTTCCAGTGTCTACTTTCTATTCATTCCGGTCTTGAACCCGGACCGGTTCCTCGATAGGACACTATGGCTCTTCAACTTGATCGCCAATAAGTGGACCGGAATATTGGCGGCCGTTGCCGCGCCGGGAGCCGTGTACCTGCTCGTTGCCGGGATGCCCAGGATTCAGACGGAATATCTGTTCTTCTTCAATTTGAACAACCTTGTCTTCCTGTGGGTTACCATAGCCCTGACGAAACTCGTTCACGAATTCTCCCATGCGTACGTGGCCAAGCGATTCGGGTTGATCGTGCCCGAGATGGGCGTGGCGTTTCTGATATTCTTCCCGTGCCTCTACTGCAATACGACGGAGGCCTGGCAGCTGGCGGACCGCAAGCAGCGGGCGACTATCAGCGCGGCCGGGATCATCGCCGAGGCCGTGCTGGCGGTGTTGGCGGTCTACATATGGTATTTCTCAAAGCCGGGCCTTGTCAACTCGTTGGCATTCTACCTGATGGCGGTTTCGTTCATATCGACCGTTCTTTTCAATGCGAACCCGCTTCTGAAATTCGACGGATACTTCATTCTGGTTGATTTCCTGGGCATGCCGAATCTAGCCGCGAATTCATTAAAACAGGTCAAGTATCTTTTCCTGAACAGGGTGATGGGCAACTCACTCGTACCAAGTCCGGCCCGGAGCAGAAGGGACAGGATCGTTTTCACGACCTATGGATTCAGCGCGTTCGCGTATAGGATTGTGCTGTACACCGGGATTGTTGTGGGCGTTTATTACCGTTTTGACAAGTTTCTGGGAATAGTGCTGGCATTATTGGCCGTCTGCCTCTTCATTGTGAGGCCGATTTGGCTGGGAATCGGGTCCTTGATCAAGAACAGAGGGCAATTTCGTCCCAGGCTCTCGGGCCTTGCGGTTTTTTCCGTAATTGCGGCCGCCATATTGATTCCGCTATTCGTGCCCTGGTCCGCCCGGTCACTATATCCGTGCTTTCTCGGCTCACAAAAAATCCGGAAACTCGCTGTGCCGATGCACACGTTCGTGAGAACCGTCTCGATCCGGGACGGATCCATCGTGCGAAAAGGGGAAATCCTTTTCGATCTCGACACTTCCGAGCTTGCTTTGAGGCTGCGTCAGAAGAGGATCGAGCGCGACATCATCAGGCGAGAAATCCGGATGTTCCTGGTAGATTCGGAATTGATGGCCAAAGCCGAACGTAAAGAGGTCGAACTTCAGCAAGTGAAAGAAGAAATCAAGCTGCTGAAAGACCGGTTAGAGTTGGCTGAGAGCAGCATGACTGCTCCTTTTGATGGAGCAGTGACAAGCCTGGACTACCGTTTGCAAGAAGGTTTTCAGCCCGGAGAGGGAGTTGTGGTAGGAGAGATGCAATCTCTGAGACATTGCGTGGTTAACGCCCTGGTACCTGCTGCCGACATCCACGGCCTTCATGAAGGGCAGGCGGTGGAAATATGGTTCCCCGTGGGAACCGGGAAATCGTTCAAGATGAAGATCGATTCCATAAAACCCTACAGTGAGACCGATCTACAAGATTCTCCGTTTTCCAGTCGGTTGGGAGGAGAACTTGCGACGGAGGTTAAAGGAGAGAGGCAAAAGGACGCTCCCCTGGAAGCTCAATACCATTGCTCCGTTGACATGCTCATCGACAACAACGCGATACCCCTGGGAATGACCGGACGCCTCGCAGTGTCGTTCCCGCCACGCAGCATTGTCACAAGGCTGGTGGACAAGGTGGTCAAGATTTTCAACCGAGAATCCCTATTGTGACGGTGGAGGTTTTATGCCGCGGGACGATATTGTCGAACCGCAAGCTATCGGGAAAGCGCAAGCTTCCGAGCCCCAGCCGGAAGAGCCGAAGGACCCGAAACAGAGCGCCCTGGCCATGGGACTCGAGTTCTCGAAGAAATCGCTCCAGGCGGAATCCCTGGACACACTCTTCTTTATCCTTACCAACGATATCAGACTGCTGGTGGAGTTTGATCGCGCGCTGCTGATCACTCACATGGGTGGAGAATCCAAGTTCGTTGCGGCCGGCAATCAGCCTGGTCTCAAAACAAAATCCAAATTCTACAAAGAAGTGACCAGGCTTGGAAGTCTTCTGAAGAATGTGGACAGGGCGATCCTGCTGTCGGCAAAGGGTGATTCCGATCAGTTGTCGGACGAAGATTTCCCCCGAGAAGCGAGAGATCGGTTGTTGGCGCACATGGATTCCGGGAACTGCTCATTTCTTCTGTGTGTGCCGTTGCAGCACAATGAGGGAATCGTCGGACATCTCCTTCTGGAGTTCCACGAAGGGAGTGTTCCCAATAACATCGAGATCCTGACCCTCCTGAGCGTGGTCCCATCGTTCGCATCGGCCCTCGCCGAAAAATGGCTGGTCCGACGCAAACCGGATGCCTTTTCGCGGCTTTTCCCGGACTCAGGCCCCGGAAAGCGGGCAAAGAAGATCATCCGCATGGTCTGCCTCGCCGGTGTCTTGTCCCTGGCAATCGTTTTCCTGTTCTTCCTCTACCCGATCAACTACACGGTTGGTGGTGAGGCCGAGATAGTCCCCAAGGACAGAAATCTCGCCTTTGTCAGGATCGACGGCGTCGTGGACCGGATCAACGTGACGGAAGGCGCCAAAGTTCAGAAAGGTCAGGTTCTGGCAACACTCGACAGGAAGGAACTTGACCACGAGATCCAGACCACTCGTAGGCAATTGCGAATATTCAGCAAGGAGATAACGCTCCTGATGAGAGAATCGGATGAGGAACCTTCAAAACTTGCTGAGAGCAAATTGGTCGAACTCAAGCGGCAGAGCGCACTCGCGGAACTGAATTACCTGAAATGGAAGTCTCGGTTCCTGTCTGTCAAATCCCCTGTGTCGGGAATAGTGGGAACAAAGGAGGTGGCCAGTCTCGTCGGGAAGAGATTTCAGGCCGGCGAGCCATTTTGCGAGATAACAATCCCCGACGATCTTAAGGTCGTCATCTATGTGCCTGAGGACAGGATAAGCCTGGTACAAAAAGGGCAACCGGCCTTCGTTTACCTCAACAGCGAGCCCAGAAAGCCGTACCATCTCAAGGTAGAGGCGATAGCTCCCATAGCCGAAGTCCAGCAACGGTTCGGAAGTGTCTATCGAGTCAGTGTCCGCTTTTCGACCGCGCCTGAAAATGCGAGAGTTGGAATGAAGGGCATCGGAAAAATCGAAACAGGGGAAACAAAGCTCTATTCTGTCGTAGTCCAACGATTCATGACACGATGGAATCAGTTCTCATTGCGTTTTTGAGGGAGTGGGACCGCGATCCCTAAGCTTCCCGGCATGAGGTCCGCGGCCGGTATCAATCAGGGGGGTGGGGTTCGTTGTAGCTGGTCCCCATCTCAGCTTGAAGTTCGGCCAGAGTGGCGTTTGCCTCGCCGACCGCGTTGGTTCTCTCTATTTGCTGCCGCAGCAGGGCTGCTTCCGCCTTCATGACGGCCAGCTTGGTTTCTATGGAGTTGTCATGTCGCTTCTGCTTCTCTCGCAGATGCCTCCGCCGCCAAGCCACAGAATCGTCGGCGTTTTTCAGACCGCCCACTGCTTCGAAGTACGTCAACGCGGCGACACGTACTTCCGATGCGATTGCCAGTGCTACGGATCCCATTTCCTTGTAAGTCTTAGCGGCAGTCGATTTTGCGCCCTTGTGGTCATCCAGCTTGCTTAGCCAACTCAGCAGGTCGAAGTCCACGAGCACGCCGACTTCACGCCAGTCTTTGTTGAGGTAATACTTGCTGTTGATTCGGTTGAATTTCCAGAAGCCTTTGACCGTAGGAAGGAGCTTGACCATCGTCCGTTTCAGATCGTTCACGGAGTTGAAATAGTTGAGCCCGGCCTCATATGCCTCAGGCCTGCTCTTGACCCCCGTCATTTCCATTTCGGACAGCTTTGCCCTGTAGCAGGGTGGCGCCACCTTCCCCACTACGCGGAATCCTCCGTCGACGCAATAGTCCGGGGAGAGTTGCATAGCCGTGGCAAGGATGTTTCTCTGTTTTTCCAGTTTGTGGACAAGCCGGGACCGTTGCTTTCGCGCGGTGATCAGCGCTTCCTGAGTCAACTCATAGTCGCTGGACGTCGTGAGCGGTTTTTCGCGGCGAGCCTGTTCCGTTCTGGATGCGATTTCGGAGCGAAGCCGGGTCAGCCTGCGTGCCAGGCGCACGGATTCCTGCAAGCTGAGCATCCGGTAGAATGCGCCATCCACCTTCTCGATCAGCTTCTGAACCTTCCTGACTCTCTGATAGTGACTCTTCATGCGGTCGTTCTTGGCGCTGCGAGCCTTGTATAAGGCGCCGGCCGCGTCAGTAGGACTCCAACTCATTTCCATCTCGTATTCCAACTTTGTACGCTCCGTCGCGCCGCCCCAGTTGTTCACCGTAGGCCCTCCGCCCGGCACCGGGTTTCGTCCCTCCCGTCCCATAGATTCGGAATAGGTATACGCCTGGTTGTCCCGCTCGTTGAGTTGTCCTGTCAGGGTCAAGTCGGGAAGCAGTGCCTTGCGTTTGCTGGACTCATCACGCCCCTTGGCGGCCTCTGCCAATAGAGCCGCCTGAAGATCGAGACTGTTTCTCAGGGCAATGGACCTGCAATCCTCAAGCGTAAGGTCTCTCTTGCCGAGCCAGGTCGTGGCGGGCCTGGCTCGGTAATCCATCAGGACCCGGGCAGCATTGGCCCGAGCAAACTGAACATGGTCACGATCTGCAAAAGGGCCTACAGCTGCCGACCGTACGGTTCCCGGGGCGTTTGTCGCGGACCGCAGGTAGCTTGTCCAATGCCGTGCGCACGATGACAGGAACACGACACCGCACGCAGCCAGCGCGATCAGAGCGCAGGTTCTCAGACTCACTTGTGATATTGCTTCGCCATTAAACAAGTAAAATCTCGGGGCCTACGATGGGGGATGCGTATGTCCGAGGCAAAGCCACGGACTACTGAACAACGGAAAGCACTTTCATACTTCGTTGTGCCTTTGTTTCTAGGCATGTAAGTTGGCTTGAAGGGGGCATCTCGGTAGACCTCACCGCATCGGCTCAACTGAGCCGGCCGATCCCACCGGCAGTTCCCCGCTCGAGTTGTCGATTAGAACGTACACCTTCCGGGTAACGGATTTTGGGTCAATATTCTTCGCGACCTTGTCCACCGTACCTACGAACCGTTTCCCCAGCGAATTCCGGAACGTGACCCGGGCTCCTTTGGGGAACTCGGACAAAAGCTTCTCCGGGATGTTCGCCACCGCATAGACCTTTGCCACATCCATGATCGTGAAGAGCTTTTCCAGATTCTTCACGGTTTCATGGGGCTGTTTGTGAATTTCGATCAGGTATCCTGTGAAGGGGGCCTTGACGGTGCAGTCCTGAAGATTCAGAAGCGCAACCTCCAGGTCCAGCCTGGCCTCCTCGATGTTCTGTTGGGCAACTTCCACAGCGGCACGGGCTCTTATCAGGTCCAGGCGAGCGGTCGCGTCCAGGGACATGAGATCTTTCTGGATCTGCAACTCGGCCTCGGCCTTTGCCAAACCGATTTCCAGGCGTTTGACCTTTGCTCTTGCCTTCTTGGCCGTGAACGCGTAACGCTCAGGGGATATCTTGACGACCACCCTCCCCTTCTCAACCCGGTCTCCTTCCGCGAAGCCGACTGTTTGGACTATGCCCTCAACTTCCGCGCCGACACCCGCGGATCGGTACGGATGTATCAGGGTGGCCTTGACCCTTGTCACGGGTCGGCTTGACTTTGTTGAGTCTTCCAAGTCCGTGCCCTCGGGGGATACATTTTCACCGACAGGTTGTCTCAAATCGGAATCGTCAGGATTGACGGCCGGCGAACGGCCACTGGACGCAAAGGAAAGCGCCAGACAGGTAACCACGAGGAAAACCACACTTGTTAGCGAGTTCAGCGACATCCTTTTCAACAAACCCACGAATTGCGCCGTCGCGGGCGACAATGGTCCGCGGCTCTCTCACACTCGGCAGGTCCCAATCCATCAGCCTTGCTTCATGTCCAACCGTCACCGGCTCAGGGAACCTAACAACGATTCACCAGGATTCATTCCACCCATGCGTCATGACACGGCGACGCTTCGCAGGTAACGATCCGGCAAGTCATATCTGCTCGGCTCAGGCGGAACATTAGGACCAATCTTCAGCGCAACACACTATAAGATATTGGAACAATAACTTAATTTGGCCGGCAAAGTCAAGCGAAAGATCGGCAGAAAAGGTAACCATTCGCTTACGAGCGGCCGACGGGAACGACCACGTTCCTGCGTTCAACGGATGGTAAGAGGGCGCACACACAGGTGCGCCCCTTTACTTTGTCCCACAACTGGTCTGGGCTCGGACGTAGGGGCAGACCCCGGTTCGGAGTCCGGGGCAGGCTCTATGTGTCTGCCATCACTTTCGCCCCCCGGAAACTGAATATTTGCGGGCCCGGGCATTTTTTGCTTGACATTGTTGAACGCCGTTCGATATTCTAACACTGATCAAGGCTGGAATGAACCGGGAGCAACTGTGACGGGTCGTGAAGAAATGAAGAAGCTGAGCTCAGTTCTGGCAAGACGTCGGCAAGAGGAGCGCCAAGAGAGAAAGGATCGCATCCTGGAGGCTGCCAAGATTGTCTTTTTTCGAGGGGGCTACTTGGGCGCTACTGTCCGAGACATAGCCCTTGAGGCGGAGCTGTCCACCGGTCTGATATATCATTACTTTGCCGGAAAGGACGCAGTCTATGGAAAAGTGTGTGAAGAGGCTTTCGGGGTCCTCCTGGATGTGATGAAATCGACAGACCTGGACGGACTGAGCGTGGAGGAAGACCTCACCACTTTGACCAAGGCGTACGTGAGATTCTATACTGACTACCCGGAGCTTTTCGAGATTCTGTCCTTTAGGGATATGGGCTTCAAGAGAGTGGGGCTTCCCGAGGAAATCTCGCGAAGACTTGATAGTCTTTCCTTTCAAGCCGTGTCAATGCTAAATGATGTGATCCTGAAGGGAATGGAGAAGAAATCTATTTCCAAAGTCGACAACCCATGGGAAATGACCATAGGACTGTGGTCCATGATTGAGGGCATCATCTTCAACCACAAGAGAGGGTACCTCGACACGTTCGGTCTGGATCTCGATCAGTTGGTGGAGCGGCAACTCATGATCCTGTTTGACGGAATTAGAGTGCGCTGATTTTTTTTCGCCGCCGGTTGAACACTGTTCGAGACCGGAACACCGGTCAACCCAAGGAGGTCCAAATGAATTCTCGTCATCCTCACAGCCAACTCGAGGAACCACACTCTGCCACGGCGTGCCTATTGTGGTTCTTGGTAACCGTTCTCCGCGAACCGTGCAAGCTCCCGGAATTACGTATGGGGAGGTTTGGAGGGGGAGCTACTGGGCGTATAGAGGTTCTCAAAAGTAATCACGGATTGACCCATTGGCGTGCCCCTTCTTTCTTGAAAGACCGTAGCCCTGAAAGGGCGTCGGAAAATAGCCCGGCGATTCATCGCCGGGTAAGGGCTATTACCGAAAACCGTGAGTCCCGAAGGGACGACAGAACCATTACGCGTTCGCTATGTGTCGTCCCTCCGGGACTCACGGTGGGGAATGGATTTCGGACCCAGGGATAAATCCCTGGGCTATTATCTTTCGTCCCTTCGGGACTCCGAGCCGGCTTGGGGCTGGAGTTTTCATACTATGGTGGTTCTCATAATTAGTTTCGGAGGAATCCGAAACTTCTTCCTGTGGGGCAGGCTTTCCAGCCTGCCAATTCGTAAGAACTCTCGAGAACTGTAGTGGAACAGCCGCTGACTTCTTCGGTTGGTAGTGCCTCAATTTGAGGCATTGCAGTTGTAGAATAACTCGAAAGCGAGGCATGTAATGAATTACACGTTGTACTACTACTCCGGGGCCGGAAACACGGAGTACATCTCCAGACAGATGAAGAGAGCGATAGCCGCCGGTGGACATGATGTTACTTTGAAGAGGATCACGCGCGACAGCATGGATGACGCGGATAACGGATTCGACGCTGCCGGGGTGGGCTTTCCTATACATTTCCGAGACGCTCCCGAACTTGTTTATGATTTCCTGGGCCGGCTGGACGGGCGAAAAAGGAGCATTTTCCTCTATTGTACCAAAGGGCTGTACTCGGGAAACGCCATGCGCAACATCCTGGCGTTGTCCGAGCAACGCTCTTTTGTTCCACGGGGGGGGATCGAATTCACAATGCCGGGAACCGATGCTCTGTTGTTCTTTGCAGCAAAGGGTTCAAACCTTGAGCGTATGTTGAAGGCCATTCACACCCGAAAGATTGCGTCCAAGATAGGGGATTTTGTGGCCCGTCTTGAAGCCGCGCGGAGCCTCACATTTCCACCAGTGAAATGGTACACGAGCATAGATGAGAGAATAGTGAAACCTCTGGAAATACGAGCAAACAACAAATATGAAGACTTCATCGGTCAGTTCCATATTGTAAATGAACGGTGCAATGAATGCCTGTTGTGCGTTAAGGCCTGCCCTCGTGACAACATTCGCTCCTCCGGTCACGGGATTGAATTCGGCGCGGATTGCGACGTATGCCTGGGGTGCATACACCGATGCCCCACTGAAGCAATACAGATAGCCGCCAAGACCCTTGATACGGTCCGCTGGAACCCTTCGAGGGAGTGGAAGTCAATGCGCCCTACATGATCACTCAGAGTGATTTTGTGGCTTTGATTGACGGGAAACCTGTACAGGCTGCGGTGTATACACAACGAATTGCCCCACGGGGAAAGGCCTAATCATCAAAGGACAGGAGAAGGAAAATGAAACAAGCAGTCAATCAACAGCGCCGAAGGTTCCTCAAGACCATGGGAGGAGCGGCTGTGGCTTCGTGTGCCGGGCTGGTGGTCGGAGGATGTCAAGGGGCCGGACGTGCCGACCTGGAGCGGTCCGGCAGGCCGTTGGACGCAGTGAAGGGACTTGACGACAAACTCTCAGCCATCCTTTACTACGCGTCGCTTGCCGCCAACGGGCACAACAGCCAGCCCTGGTTCGTGAAAACTGTCAATCCCAATGAATGGATTATCGGTGTGGACCCGGAACGAAGATTAGGGAGCATCGATCCGCATCACATAGTGGCCTTGCAATCAATTGGAGCGTTTTCAGAGAACCTGTCCGTCGCCGCGACCACATTCGGTTATGAGGCGGAGATGGATGTGGTCGCCGCTGCCCCGACCGATGAAGAAATCATCAAGGTTTCCTTGCGCAAAAGGGTTGCCTCCGACTACCCTCTGAAACGGATAACATCGCGGATGACCCCCAAGCATGGATTCCGCAACAGTGAGATCAAGAGCGTCGATGTGAAAGCGCTTTCCGCGGCTGCGGGCGGCCGACTCTTCTATTTTCCTCGAGGTTCGGACCATGCAAAATGTATACGGGAGGGAGCGGTCGAGACGTTTCGAACACAGGTCTTTCGGGATGAAGCGCAAAGGGAAAGCGTCAAATGGTTCCGCCCGAATGATGCCGAAGCAAGGAAGTTCCGAGACGGGCTGTCTGCCGAAGGCATGGAAGTTCGGGGAATACTGGGTTGGTATTTCCGGAACTTCGTGTCCAGGCAGGACATGATGAAGGCAAGTTTTCGGAAGAAGAGCGTAGATCACATGGCAGGACTGGCCAAAGAGGGTGGGGGATGGTTTGTCATGACGAGCAAAGAGAACAGCGTCGCGGATTCAGTGGAGGCAGGGCGCAGATTTGAGAGCATGGCGCTATTGGCGCGGGAGCGGGGACTCGGAATTCACCCGATGACTCAATGGTTGGAAGAAGAAACCGGTCTGAAGAAGATAGCGAATAACCACAAGCCTGATGTTGTGGAGTCCGCTTTCGTGCCTCAGATGGTCATTCGAGTCGGCTATCTTGACACATACCCCGATCCGGTCAGTTTTCGGCGACCCCCGGGATGGTTTGTGCGCACCTGACCAATATCTATAGCAAGTGTCAAAAAAGTTGACCGATATTTCAGATCCGGTTCCTGTGCTCACAGTGAGGAAATCCCCCCAACCCCCCTTTGTCAAAGCTGACTCTGGGACACAGGGGCGCCCGCTCGCATTCAGTCGTCCCTCCGGGACTCTAGGACCGGGTGTGCTTGGATTGAGGAACCCGGCGCTTACAGCCAAGTGCGAAAGTCGAATTATACCAATGCGCGTTCTAGAAAGTGATTTGCGACCCGGAACCGTGGCCAAGAAAATCCCCCCTAACCCCCCTTTTTCAAAGGGGGGAAGGGGGGATTTGCCTTTGAAACGTCGGACCAACTTCTCAGCTTTTTTCGTGCAAATCGTTATGACTTGTTCGAAAACGCACTGGTATTAGTTATCCAAACCCGAAGCCCGGATACCTTTGATGGCCAAGGCCAGTGACTCGGCGTTGGCTTCAAGGTGGTACCCTCCCTCCATGACGAGAATCACGCGTCCGTCACAGTGTTGCTTTGCGACTTCGCCTACGATACGGCCCATCTCATGGTACGCTTCAGAGGTGAGACGCAACCCTGAAAGCCGATCGAGGTAGTGTCCGTCCTGGCCCGCAGAGATGAGGAGGATATCGGGCTTCAAGTCCTCGGCCACGGCCCTGACCTGGCTGAAGACCTCCAGGTACTCCTTGTCCTGCATGCCGATAGGGAGCGGGAAATTTCGAGTGTAGCCTTTCCCCTCTCCTTCCCCGGTCTCCTTCTCGGAACCCGTATGGGGATAAAGGTATTTCTGGTGAAAGGACGTGTACATGATGGGGAGATCATACAGAAGCTCTTGAGTACCGTTTCCGTGATGGACATCCCAGTCGATGATCAAGGGCCGATATCCCTTCTTGGACAGGGACAGAGCAAGAGCGGCCATGTTGTTGAAGAAACAGAACCCCCCTGCCCGGTCCCGCGATGCGTGGTGACCTGGAGGACGGTCCAGGACAAAGACTTGACGGTACTGTTCGATGATCTCTCCGGCCATAAGCGCCCCCCCCAGGCTGAGGCAGGCCAACTCGAAGGTTTTCGGCCCTGTGGGCGTGTCCCTGGTCACCGGCTTACCCTCCTCTGAGCACCTTTTCACCTCATCTATCAAATCCTTTGAATGGACCTCACGTATTTCTTCTTCCGTAGCCGCCCTGGGGGACAGGACATTGGCGCCGTCGAGAAGACCTTCCTTCTTGACCCGGGTCATGGTGTAGGCAACCCTACCGTCGTGTTCGGGGTGGTCGGGAAAATCGTGGATCAGATATCTCGGAGTGTAGATGAAACAGGCAGTGGCTTGAGGATCGAAGACCGCTTCCGGACGAGGAGACAGGACTTCTATTAGAATGTGACCCTGGTCCTGTTCTTTGAACTTGTACCCCATCCCGGCATAGATTTCCGGGTGTCCCGTCTGCACAATCAGAGTCTCGTGGTGTTTCCGGCGAAGCTCATCCAAGAGAATGTCCAGAGCTGCCTGGCCCACACCTTTACCCCTCCACCTCGGTTCGACCTCGAAGAAGATCAGCTCGGGGGCGCTATGGAATTCGAGGAGCATCGCGCCGACGGCTTCGCCCTCCACCGTGATCGAATAGATCTCCCGCTTGTATGCTTTCTTAAGGGCATTGTATCTTGCCTTCCACGGAAATTCACGCAGATCGGCATCACCGAATGGCGATTCCTCAATTCTAACACTAATTACCGGATCCAGGCTCACGATGTGCATGGCTTGTTCTTCCATCTCAATCTTGCTCTTCAAGCCTCGTACGACACGTACCGCAGGCTCCACCTGGATCTCCGACGTACGGAAAGGGACAGGGTTGCAGGAGATCACGTATGTTAAGACAGCGGGAAGATTGCTCCCATTCCTGCAACCAAGCCCCAGCCGACCATGACATCACTTCGATTACGCGCCCAGCTCGTGCTCGAACTCTTTGACCGTCTCATGAAGCGCTATCTTGGCCATCCCCAGGTTCATTTCCGCTTTACCCAGGATGAAGATATAGCCCAGACCCCGGTGGGCGTTCACCCCGGCAATTTTTCCGTTTTCCCCCTCGACCGAAATTATGTCCGGGTGGCCGAACTTGCACTCGGTTGTGACCTTGTCGCACATAGCCACCATGTCCGCGCCCATGGCGGCTATCTTGTCCTGGGAATATGCCCTGTCCAAGTGCGAGCCCAGCACTTCCCCATCGTGGTTCACTATCATGCACCCCAGGTGCCCTGCAACTTCGTCCAGTTTCTTCAAGATGGCCTCAAAAACTTCCTGATGTCCCATTTTGTTTCTCCCTTCTTCTGTTGTTGATTTTGGGACCCGGTTCTCCAGGCCCAAAAGGTTTTCTACGTAAGTAGTTGGGACTGCTTCGGGTGTGTCCCCATCCAGTCTATCTTTCCCGTCTCAATGTCGTAGAATGCGCCCACGACTTTCAAATCCCCACTCTTTAAACGCTTCTTGATGCTCTCACTGGAGCGCAAGGCCACCTCGATCGCGTTCCACACGTTTGTTTTCGCAGCCTCGTCCACGATTTGATCGTCACTTGGTACGACCGCGGCCTCGATCGCCTTCCAAAGACCGGCCTTTTCCGCTTCCTGCATTGTCTTGCCTTTGACCGCGGGTACGGATTCTTCTATAAGCTTCCAGACCCTGGCCTTGGTCGCGTCGTCAACCAGTTTATCCCCCGTGATTCTCGGGTTATTCTTCTTGGCTTCTTCAACCGCGGGGAGGATTTGTTCTGAAATTCCTCTGAGGTGGCCGTCGAGTTTGCCCGACTCATATACAGCCTTTACTGCGCCGCATTTTGTATGACCCATGACAACAAAGACGGAAACACCCAGATGGTCCACCGAGTACTCGATTGATCCCAATTCATTGGCGCCGACCACGTTACCCGCGTTTCGGACCAGAAAGAGGTCTCCTATTCCCGCGTCACAGAGCATCTCCACAGGGACCCTGGAATCAGCGCAGGAGAGAAACGTGGCAAACGGATGTTGGCCTTGTGACGTTAAAGCCCTTCTGGCTTGGTCTCGATTGGGGTGTTGAGGAGTATTGTCCACATAACGGGCATTCCCCTCTCCCAGCATTTTGACGGCTTGATCAGGTGTGATATTCGCCCTTTCCATGGCGATAGTCCTCCCTGTCTTGGTTATACGTTACAGTTAAGAGTCTCATCCCTATTTTGGCCTCGTCACTCTCGCAGTGGCAAAGGATAGGTTGTCTCCGTAGGTTTTTCCAGATCGAAACATTCAGATCGCCGGCCGTACCACGTGTCTCAGTCGGTCTTCCCATCAGTTCCTCTGATTGAATCGTCGCGGTCCCCATGACTCCGTCCCTTTTGGGTGTCCGCCTTGACTTTCACCCATCGTTTTCCACAAAAGGCAGGGTAACCGTAACACAGGTGCCTTCTCGCTGCCGGCTCTCCACCGAAATGTCGCCTTGGTGCTCACGGACTATTCTGTAGACATTGTGGAGTCCGATACCTCGGTTCCCGGATACTTTGGTGCTCCAGGAGTATTCAAAGATTCTTTCGAGATCTTCCCGGCCAATACCCCGACCGGTATCCCGGATTTGCAGGCAAACGACCGACTCATCTACGAATGAGCCGATGATGAGGTCTCCGCCTTCGGGCATTGCTTCCACGGCATTCTTGAGAAGGTTGATGAGCACGTTGAGGAGTTCGGCTTTCCTGCCTTTCACGAAGCACCCGGGCGCAAGGTCGGTTCTTGTGGAAATCTCCGGCTTGTTACTTTGAGACTTGACTCTCCAGCACGCCTGTATCAGGGCAACAGACTCTTCCACCAGAGGAGCCAGATCAAAGACGGTCCCTTCTCCCCTGCCAAGGATCTTGTCGGCAGAGGCGAGGTCCTGCAAACGAGAAAGGCTCGCCGCCCCTTGCCTGGCACTGCTTACGATCCTCTCAAGAATCGGCATTACATTGGAATGGTGTCTCGACTGGAGACTGATTAAGGCAAGCTGACTATTCCCAACGAGCACATGAAGCAGGTTATTGAGGTCATGGGCCAGATTGCTGGTCTTCTCCGCAGCGGCTTTCAATCGTCGATTCTCACACAGCAATCTTTGCAGCGCCTCGGAATGCGGCGTGCATTCGCAGTCGCTCTCAACTTGTCGTAATTCCGGCGGCAGAGAATTGCACATGATTGTCTCCGTGGTTAACCGCCTCCCTGGATCTGCGGAAACGGAAGTCTCAAGCTCGATCCGGCATTGGGCACTGGCTGTCATCATACGTCCGCTCCTTCAACTCGGCCTGAAAAGGACCGGATTATCCGCGTACTGAGCACTCTGTAGCTGCTCACAGGAGGAACCACCATAATGAGCAGGTAGTACTCATCATCAGCTTCGAAAAAGCGTCCGGCCAATGTGAGGTTCTCCTTATTCAGACGCACCACCAATTCCTTAATCGGCCCGACCCGCAAGAGTTCCCTGATTCGTTCAATTGCGCCGCCGGCCCCCAGGAAAGCTGCAACGAGAGCTTCGGGTGGGAATCGCCGTCCGATATTCTCCACGATCAGGCCCTCTTCGTCGGCGAGCACCACCTGGCCGATCTGCCCCGCATCGACCGCCTCCTTTGCCGCTGTGTGCAGAATATTCATATCAGTTCTATCCCCTTGGCCTGGAGTTTTGATGCGAGCCTTTTCAACATCAAGACAAGAGATTGCATCAAGTTCTCTCCTGTCAAGGCGCACGTAGAAACACACGGCCAACCGTTGATCCCCAACCGCTCCTTGAGATAGTCTACCGGGTAAATCTCTTCCAAATCCTGTTTGTTGACGAGAACGACGATTTCTGTCTCGGCCAGTCCCTCTATTTCCTCGAAGTACCTTTTTAGTTCGTGGAGCAATTCACGGTTGTGTTCCAATTGCTCTCTCTGGGAGTCCACCACAAGGAAGATTCCATCGGTATCATTCAAGAGCTTCGAGCGAGTGCCTGCATAGTAGTCTTGCCCGGTGGATGTGTAAATGCGAACCACTGCGTTCTCGGAGAACCGAATGGGGACGAAATCAAAGAGCAACGTTTGACCGAATGAGGTCTTTAGCTGTCGAATCTCGTCGGTCAATTTCATCTGATCAGGAATGGCATTGTCGAAGAGCCATTCCAAGATGGTGGTCTTACCGGCCAGGGCTGTTCCGAAAAAGACCAGCTTGAGATATAGCGTGTCGTCAACGATCTGCACCGCCAATCCTCTCTTTCCTCTCCAACAGAGAAATCAGATTCGTGGATTCCTCTGAGGAAGTTGCCGCCTTCGGCCCGCGGAACTTCAGGGTTCGCATAAGCCGTGCCCTGTCCTTCTCGGTTGACATCATGGTACTGGTCAGTATCTGGATGCTCCTTTTGGCTTCCATCCGGATTACCCCCAAAGGCGCGTGCTTTTCCGCCAACAGCACCAGCGAGCCCCGGGGCATCCGATAATGGACCAACTTGAGATTGTCATATTCCACCATGATGTTTTGGGCTTCGATCTGTCCCAGATCCTCTCCCAGCGCCGCATAGCAGGTATGGGAGGCTGCGAGCACAGCACCCAGATCGTAAGGAGCCAGATCGAATTCCCCGGACCAGGCGATAGGTATCCCGTCGCTGTCGATCAGTGCGACGCCGACCACCTCCGGGACCTTCTCTCTGATGTCGTGAACCACTTTTTGGACGTTACTCACCGCTATTCCCTCCTTTACCAATCCTACCACGATTCCGGGTAGTTGATCCTGATGTATTTTGTACGTTCTGAAGAAGCTTCCTATTGTCCGCATATGGACAGAGATATTCTTCTCCGAAGCTTTCTACCATGTCTTGTAGTACTATTCCGGCCAGCCCGACATTCAGATCCGGCGTGCCTGCGATCACCAGATAGCCGATATTCGGCCCGGCATTCACCACCGCTATCCTGCCCTCTTCACCCTCGATCAGTAAGGTCTTCGGACCGCTGAACCGATATTCGGATACGACCTTTGCAAGCATGTCCATCATGTCAGTACCTGTCGCGACCAACTTCTCTTGCTGCAATTGCCCGGTCAGCCTGGAGCCGATGATTTCCCTTTCCGCGGATACCATCATTACTCCAAGGATACCGGGGACGTTGTTCAGCTCACGCATGATCTCCACAAATAAGCCCCGGTTAAATACCATGAATCCTCTCTTTCCCGAGGCGATCGGAATCGGCACAGCGGACAATGGGGACTCTCCTCTCACGTTCATGAAGATTCTCCTGGTAGACACACTGCCCTTTTAGCAAGGGTCATGCCATTATCATCGCGTGTTGGAAAAGACCTGAAACAATGGGAGATATCGGGGACTTCAAGATTGTTGATTGGGCCGGCGGAGTTTGAAAGGATATACCGGAGCGCGGGGGCAATGTGCACGTTTGCACGCAGAAGTCGCTCCCGGAAAACTTTATCGAGTTATTTTAGGTCCGTAGAAGCTTGTTGGGGGGCGTGCAGGTCTGCACCTCGTGGGTCTCTTCCGTGCGGATCCCGCACTAAGGGTCTGTCACAAAATAAACCTTGCAACAGGTTGCTGTGGCAATTGTAGGGGCAGACCCCGGATCCGAGTCCGGGGTCCGCCCCTACAGGAGAATGCCAACGTTATTTCGTGATAAGCCCTAACTATTCGGCTTCCGAAGAATCGAGGCCCTTGAGATGTCGCGTAAAAACAAAGCGAGAAATCCCCAGTAGACGAGCAGCTTCGACCTTCTTACCGCGGGAACGTCTCAAGGCTTCCTCAAAGAGCGAGCGCTTCAGGTCGCTGAACAGATCATCAAGAGATTGGTCCTTGGGAAAGCCTACGGTCAAGGACCAATCTCCGTCCCCCGTAAGCTGCAAATATTGCTCAGTCAATGGCCCGCCTTGAGAAAGGATCAAGCCCCGTTCCAGGACATTTCGAAGTTCTCTCACATTTCCCGGCCAACGGTACTGCTTCAATGCACTCATCGTCTCTGCGTCGATCTCACGGCCGGGCGGCAACTGCAGATCCGCCTCAAGCTCGGAGATGATTTCTGTGACCAGTATGGGAATATCTTTGATCCGCTCACGTAAAGGTGGAACGGTTATGCTAAAGACATTGAGCCGATGGAACAGATCGGAGCGGAAACGACCACTTGAGACCTCTTCCTGGAGGTCCCTGTTGGTAGCTGCTATCAATCTGGCGTTCACCTTGCGGGACTTTACTCCGCCCACCGGTGTGAATTCCTTTGTATCCAAAAAGGTGAGCAGTTTCGCCTGAAGTGGAAGCGGAAGCTCGCCGATTTCGTTCAGGAGCAGCGTGCCGCCCTCCGCGAGTTCCAGTTGTCCTTTCTTTGGCTGTCGGCTTGCTCCGGTAAAGGCGCCGGGAGCATGACCGAAAAGCTCGGCTTCAGCAAGGTCGTGGGGGACAGCGGCACAATTGATCGCGTAGTAAGGCCCGTTCGCGCGTCGGGAATGATCGTGAATAAAGCGAGCCAGGTAATCCTTCCCACACCCGCTCTCTCCAGTGAGCAGCACGGTAGTGTCCGTCGAAGTCACCTGGAGGGCTTGCTCCAGAGTGGATCTCATGGCCGCGGACGGGTACTTTTCACGTGTGGTCGGATCCGAGGGGCGCGGAAGGATTGATCGATCGGAGATATCACGGGAGATCCCGCAAGTTCCGATTATGTTCCCTCGACTGTCTCTTAACGGGACCTTAATATCAAGAAATGTGACATCCTCTCCTCTCACCTTCCTGGTCTGTTTCAGTTGTCTGGTCTCACCTTTGAGCACTCTATATTCCTGTTCGGAGATTATTTTCCCGGCGAGAGGTCCGAACAGATCATCGTCCGTCCGATCAATTATTTCGGATGCCTCAAGTCCCAAAAGACTCGTCATGTACGGGTTGGCCAGGGTATATCGTAATGAGCGATCTTTGAGGTAGATGCAATCTTGGGCGGACTCGAAGATTGCGCGGAAACGTTCCTCGCTCTCTCTATGAGCCCTTTCCGCCTCTCTGCGATCAGTGATATCCAGATTGTATTCTATGACCTGTATCACATTACCGTCGCGGTCAAAGATCGGAAACGCATGAACTTCAACAACTCTGGCATTGCCGTTCTTATCATAGTGAATATGTTCCAGGGTTACGGGCTTTTTCCCTTGCTTCAGTTCATCGAGAGGGCAGGTATGATCGGGGAACGTACACGGTTCATCCAGCCCATGAGTGAGCGCGTAACAGGTTGACTCTGGTTCCGAATCCGCGAACCCCGCGGCTGAATTGGCCATCGTGATCGAGTAATCATTCGCGTTAATAACATAGAAGGGATGGGTCAGCGATTCCAGGACAGTGTCCAGGAATTCATTTGCCGCTGTAAGGTCCGCTGTGCGCTCTTCGACCCTGTGCTCAAGTTCGTCGTGAGCTTGCTGCAATGCCTCCTCTGCCCGCTGTTTTTCTTCCAGGTAACGTTGCTTGTTCAGCGCGTCTTTGATCTTGGCACTGATCAATTCCCGATACCTGCCCTGGCCATCCTTGACCACGTAGTCGCTTATTCCCAGCTTCATGGCTTCCACAGCGACGTCTTCATTTCCCATCCCGGTAACCATGATTATGGGAGGCAACGGTCCCCTGGAAGCAAGGGACTGAATCACTTCAATCCCGGTTTTCTTGGGCATCTCGTGATCGACGATCAGAAGATCGTACGACCCGCGATCCCACATCGTGAGTCCTTCCTCGCCGTTGGGGGCAATATCGACTGCGTATCCGATTTTTTTCAGCCGCTTTTCCAGCAGCCTCGCTGTTGCCGGATCATCTTCTGCGTAGAGGATTCGTATCGGTTTTGATGGAGGCGTCATCGTTCACTTTCTCTTCAAACAAGACTACGGTACGGAGTCACAGGGAGTTCACTCCTGCTCAGGGAGACGGTTCGCAATCGTGAAGGTAAAGGTCGATCCTTTCCCCGGCTCAGACTCACACCAGATACCCCCTCCATGTCGTCGAACCAGAGTTCTTGCGTATGCCAGCCCCATCCCCTCACCAGGACCTTCCTGGTCTCTTGAACGCTGAAACATACGAAAAATGCGGGTTAAATCAGATTGAACGATCCCGCTTCCCGTGTCGCGAACCACAAAAACGTTCTCGTCAGGAAAGTGGTGGCCGGCGATCTCTATTTCTCGGGCACGTTTGGGATCGAGAGACTCGAGGGCATTGCTGAGGAGATTCCCCATGATCTGTTCCATGACTGTTCGGTCGGCAACCGTCTGCGGCAGCGTGCCGACCGTTACGTTCACACCGGTTGCCTCGATCTGGTAGGAGAGAGAATTGAGAATATCCTTAACAAGTTCATTCATGTTCAGGGGGTTGAACACCAGATCGCGGCGACCCGCCCGAGACATCTCCAGGACAGCTTCAATGAGGCGGTTCATTCGAGTGACGGATGAATCAATGAACCTCAAAGATTCAGGGATATCCTCTTCCAGCATGTGCGTGACCCTTGATTTCTCTCCCTCCTCCATGGAGGGCATTGCCCTCTCAACCACGGGAATAATCAGATCCAGTCCGGCTTTGAGTTCATCGAAAAAGCCCTTTATGTTGACTAACGGCGCATGGAGATCATGAGATACGACATAGGCAAAATGCTTGGTTTCCTCGATCAGTTGGGTCTGGATCTCTTCAGCCTTCCTCCGCTCGGTGATGTCCATGCCGACACCCCTCAGGCCGACAATCTGGTTGTCACGGAAGATGGGGCTGGAAAATGAGACGGACGGGAATGTGGCGCCGTCTTTCCTTCTCACGGTGTATTCATGGCCCTTGACCGCGTTACCTTTCAGCACTTCGGCAATGTCTCTTGTAACGTCCTCTATGTCTTCCGGGATGAACACATCAAGGGCATTCAGTCCCGTGGCCAGGTCTTCCAATGTGTAGCCGCTCTCGTCCAGTGCAGCACGATTGAGGAACGTGAATTTTCCGTTAAAGTCCACCTCGTAAACGAACAGAGGCAGCAGCTCAGCCAATTCTCTGAATCTTTCCTCACTCTCCCGGAGGGACTCTTGTATCCGTCGCTCTTCGGTAACATCCCGGAATACCAACACTACGCCGACAATATTTCCGTCTTTGTCGGAGATGGGCGCTCCACTGTCCGCCAGGACTCGTTCCATACCGTCCTTTCCGATGAGAATCGTACTGTTGGCGAGACCAACGACTTGACCGGTTTGGAGGACCATTTCGACAGGATTTGGACAGCGTTGGCGGGTTTGCTCGTTGATGATGTGGAATACGTCTTCGATCTGCTTTCCCCGCGCGTCTTCTTCATTCCATCCGGTGAGTTCCTCCGCCGCCTTGTTGTGGGAAAGGATTCCGCCTTGGGTATCGGTACTGATTACACCGTCACCAATTGAGTGCAAGGTAACCGCAAGATGCTCTTTGTCAAAGGCGGTTGCGCGCCTGAGACTCTCTGCCATTCGATTAAAGGTAGCGCCCAATCGGCCGAGTTCATCTTTGCCGGCAATGTCAATCCTATGATCGAGATTGCCGCTGCCGATCTTTTCCGCACCTCTGCTCAACGCCTCGACAGGTTCAATAATCCCTGCGGATATGGCCCAGGCCGAACCGGTTGCGATCAGGACGCCGACGACACCAAGGATGAGAAGATAGACCGCGGCGTTCCGTACTGATCTTTTCGCGTCTTCCGACGCCTTTATGGTCTCCGCGTGTATCAAAGGCTGGACTTGATCGTCCAGGATAGTGTCTATTCTCTCAAGATGCCCTTCAAATCTGTCCAGCAGCTGTCGCATCTTATCTGTGGTTGCCATAACAGTGTTACCGGCCTTTACGGCGTTTGCAAAGTCTTTGTCAATCCGCTTGAGCAATCTCTTCTCCTCAGCAGAGAGGCTGCCCTCCCGATACATTGCTTCGGATCGTTTGAACTCTGCTTCGCAATCCGCTATCTCTTGCCTTAAGCCGGCATCCGGCTGAGATATATATGCCTCGATTCCCGCGAAAGCTTTATCAATATTGATTTCCATCTTAAGCGCGCTCTCAAGCTTCTTCATAGCATTAGGAGCAATTCCGGAAACGCTTCTGTGAACCAGTTTCTCGATCTCTCCGACATCCTTCCTGAACACTTCCAGTGCGGCCTGTCGCTGATCTGCAAGTGTCATGATCTCATTGCCCAGGGGCTTGAATTCCAGATATAATTTGCTGACCTCTTTGCCAAGCCGTCGCTCCTCATCAGTTTCAGCAAGTTTGCCGAATTGCGAAGCAAATCCTTCAAAGGCGGCCTCAGAATCATGGGCCTTCTCCCTGATCTTGGATTTTCGCTCCCTGACGTAATCTAATACCGCCCTGGCAGTCTCACCAGCATTGATCTCCATCTCCAGGACGCTCTCTTCAAGAGGGCCTTCCACCATTACAACCTGTCTCAGATCTTTACCGATATGTCCGATTGCCCAGTAGAAGACAAGTCCGCCAAGCGCCAGAACAAAGATCAATCCTCCAAAACCCAGCCACAACTTCTTTGCTACCGTCCATGACCGGAAACTCGGTGAAGGAACGATTCCCTTGGCGCGATCCTTAACCATTGCTGCACCTCGTGTTGGTAATGTACCGGGTCTGCGTAAATTGGACATGCGCGATCCATCAGGCCGACTACTGCGAACCGAGACCCTGGAGAAGTGACCATGAGTCTACACTTCGAGATGCTGTTTGCCTTTGAGCCTGATCCGAACCGCGGTTCCTTCCCCTCGCCGAATCTCAATGGCGCCCTTCAACTGCTCCACGAAAGTTCCTACCAGGTCCAGTCCCAACGAGGTCGGATTCTCCAGATCAATATCCACGGGCATACCAACTCCGTTATCGGCAACAACCAGTTCAAACTCATTCTCTCCGAAAGGCCGGAGAACTATTCTAATCTCGCCTTCACTCCCATCCGGGAAAGCGTGCTTCATACAGTTGGAGACTAACTCCGTCATAAGGAACCCCAGAGGTATCGCGGTGTCGAGTCCAAAAGACACGTCTTCGATTTCTTTGGTCACCGTAACCAGACCTCCCAAGCCGGCAGTATTGACAACCAGGTGATCCACGAGATTCCCAACATACTCACTCACCTTGATGTCCGCTAGATTCTCGGACTGGTACAGGAGTTCATGGGCCAGCGCCATAGACCTTATACGAGCCCGGCTATCCTCGAACATCTTCCGATTGGCTTCGTCGGGAGCATAATCGGACTGGAGCGCCAAAAGGCTGGTAATCACAGCAAGGTTGTTCTTGACCCTGTGGTGGATTTCTTGGAGCATGACTTCTTTTTCTCTGAGGGATCCTTTGATCCGGTCTTCGGCTTTCTTGCGGTCGGTGACGTCCCGGAAAACCAGGACTACTCCCAGCATATTCCCAGCCTCGTCTTTGATAGGCGCGCCGCTGTCAGCGAAAATCCGTTCCGTACCATCTCTGGAAATTAGTACGGTATCGTTTTCCAAACCAATGACGCCTCCGGTTTGGAGTACCTTCTCCACTGGATTCTCACACCGTTGACGAGTCGTCTCATTGACAATCTGGAACACTTCTTCCAGCGGTTTAGCGATCGCTTCTTCCTCGGTCCAGCCGGTCAGTTCTTCGGCTACCTCGTTCAAGGAAACCACCCTGCCTTTGGTGTCAGTGCTGATTACACCATCACCGATAGAGCGTAGGGTTACTGCCAGCCGTTCCCTCTCAGTAGTAAGGGCCTCTTCCGCGTTCTTGTGTTCAACGATTCGACCCAATTGTTCAGCAATCGCGTTGATCAGGTCTCGCTCTTCCTTCAGGAATGGCCCTTCATTGATCTTCGGCCTCTCTTCCAGGTAACCGACCTCCAGTGAGCCGCTGATCTCACTATGTACAACTATGTCGGTGGATTGCTTCGATACGACTTCTCCGAAGTTCTCCGACTTGAACTCTTGATCGTCCAGAATGATTCTTGCACACGTGACTTCCGGGTATTGCCAGGAGGGAGGAATGAGATCAACGGTTCCTTGAAGCAGCTCATCCAGCGACATGTCCTGTTTTTCCACAAGTTGAGAAATGCCATACAAGCAATTCAGTTCTTTCACTCGTTCGCCGAGGTCAAGAGTTTTCTGCTGTAGCGCCTCTTCGGCTTTTCTGCGCTCGGTGATATCCAAGCAGTATTCGATCACCTGTTTGACGTTTCCCTCACTGTCCAACAGAGGGTATGTATGCACTTCCACGTTTCTCACTGAACCATCCGGTTCGTAATGGATATGCTCCACCATCACAGGTTGTTTCGTCTTCTTGACTTCTTGCAGTGGGCATGGATGCTCCGGGCCGCAGCAAGGTTCGTCTGTGTTATGGGTAGTGGAGTAGCAGTGGGAGCCGGTGGAGATACCCGATACAACGGCAGTGGAATTCGCTATATCAATGGTGTAATCAGCTGAATTGATAACGTAGAAAGGATGAGCCAAGGCTTCCAGGGTACTCTTGAGAAATTCGTTTTGACGCTGAAATCTCTCCTCCGACTGCGCCCGGACGGTGATGTCTCGCGCTAGGCTGAGCACGGCCGGTTGTCCATCATAATCCACCAGCCGGGCCGTAATTTCGGAGGGTATGGACTTGCCTCGGTTGCTCAGGTGGACCGTCTCGAAAAGGAGATGTCCCCTTTCTTTCACCGCGTTGATGCGATCCGGTACTTCCCGGGCATTCTCAGGGTCGTCAATATCCACGGGGGTCATGGTCAGAAGCTCTTCCTTGGAGTAACCCAACCGCTCGCACGCGGCTCGATTGACATCAAGGAAGGTGCCCTCAAGATCATGCACGAATGCCGCGTCGCCCGCGCTGTCGAAGATAGTCCTGTAATTGGCTTCCGACCGTTGCAGGGCCTCCACCGCTTTCTTGCGCGCTATGATTTCTCGCTTGAGTTCCGTGTTCGCTCTTGACAGTTCCGCGGTACGTTCTTCAACCTGGTGTTCAAGTTCATCGTGGGTTTGTCGCAGCGCCTCCTCCATCTTCTTACGATCCGTGATTTCCCGTACGACGCTGGTGAACCCTGCGAGTTTACCGGAAGCATCTTTCATCTGCGAGATCTTGGCGTTAAACCACCTCTCCGCGCCGGCTATGGACAGGGAGTAATCGAATTGCTGTACAGCATCATCAGCCACCACCGCACTGACGGTCTTGTGGACCAACTCCGCTACAGAAGCAGGCAATACGTCCTTGTAATGGTTCCCCAAAAACACTTCGGACGGGACATACAAGTCGATTGCTTCCGGGGACTGATAGTAGTCGAGGAAGACGCCCTCCTTGTCCAGTACGAACACCAGATCATCCATAGACCGTAGAGTTGACTTCAGCTTCTCTTCACTTTGCCTCAATCGTTTGTCCATCTGATGCTTGTACAGAGCCGTCTCTATGGTGCTTCTCAATTCGAGCATGGTCACAGGCTTCCCCAGGTACCCATAAGGCTCCGTAAGCTTGGCTCTTTCGAGAACATCCTCCTCCGCGTACCCGGTCATGTACACGACCGGAAGTTCGAAACGAGATCGGATCAGATCAGCAGCCTCAATGCCGTCCATCTCCCCTTCCAGTTTGATGTCCATGAGAATGAGGTCGGGCTTGGACTCCTCGACTATTCGGAGGGCTTCTTCCGCTGAAGAGACCTTTCCGGTGACTTCGTAGCCGAGATTCTTCAGAAATACGGCTAGGCTCTTGGCTAAGAGTAATTCATCTTCGACTATGAGGATTCGTGATGCCATGAGAACGCGACTCCCAAAGGGATTGCTGATCGTGAATCTGTGAGGGACGGTATAATAGGTCCGCTATCGTCCTCTCCCGGCTCGTAACTTTGATCCGGATCCGCTGCCTCTCAACCTGCTCTTCCCCGAAAACGAAATCGACTCATACCTCCAGGATTGCCCGGATATCCGGCACCGAGAGTGCGGTCTTTGTTTCGTGGGTAAGGAATACGAGATAGGTTGTCTTCCCTCGCTTCACGGAGACTACGTGGGAGCCGTCCGGGAACGCCAATCTCATAGAATAGCCGCTCCCAACTCCCGCCTCCGAAGTCACTCTATCATACGCCGCTGCCAGATGACGAGCGATGCACGAGAGGTCCAGCTCCGAGTATCGCATTTGTTTCACATGCAAGACTTCGGTGTTCTCAACAGCCGCCACGGCTACCGTATGTTCCAAGCTCGCCAGTTTCTCGACTGTTGCCGTCACTTCCGGGTCCATGTCCAAGGTCGGTGTCTCTTCCTCTTCGCCTTGTTCTTTGGCAGGCGCTTCGATGAGAGGCGCTGTTTCCGACCCGAGTCTGTCGGAGATATCCGGTCCAGCATCAGGTGTTTCCGTGGCGATCATGACGGAATCAGTACCAGGAGGGGCTTCAGGCGGGGGCGCAACCGACATTGCCATCTCCATGTTCATATCCTGACCTGTACTCCTGCTCATGGTCAGCAACTGAGCCACCACGGCTTTCAAACGGCGCATGCTGTCGGTCACGCTGTCGGCCAGGTAATCCGTCACATCCTGCGCCAAGGGTTGACCGCCCAGGAAGTGTCGGATTGCGGCTATCCTTTCCGGCTTGTCTCCCATTTGGAGACTTACGATCACTCCGCCCTGCAACCGGGAGAGAAGCCTGGTCTCAATCCCTGCCAGGCGGGTGGGAGGAAGATCGGAGCTTATGACTGCCCAGCGGTGTTCCCGGATTAAGTGATTGAGTACGGAGAATATCTCTCGTTGGAGATCCTCTCGCCCCTCACAGAGCTGGATGTCATCTACCAGAAGGATTTCAGCAGAAGAGAGCCATCGTCTCAATTCGGTCCTGGATTTTTTACTCTCAGCATGCTCGATCTCGATATCCAGGTCGCCGGCGTTCACGAAGAGAACGTTCTTGTCATGTGCGGCATTGGCAATGGCTGAGAGAAGGTGAGTCTTGCCCAGTCCCACTTCCGCGTAGAAGTAGAGAGGATTGTAAGGTAGATCGGACGGGGCCTTTTGCGCGATCGTTCGGGCCAGTTCCAGTGCGAAAGAGTTCCCTCTGGACTGGACGAAGTTATCAAAGGTCAATCTGGAATCAGGCGGATCGGCAAGGAGGATGTACGGCGATTCGTATCTCCCGAGTCCCCTGGTCCTTCGGTAGAGTTCGATACGCTTGGCTGCACGTTCATCGAGAATTCCCTTTTCGATGCAGAACTCCAGGTATCTCGGCAGCGCCATGGGACCTGATGGTTTTTTCTCATCGCTCATTATCGCCGCACCAATCCCAATAATGCTACCCGCCCGGCACCGAGAGTATTCTCCCGTTGAATCAACCTCTCACCAGCGTCCGAACCTCGGACAGGGAGAGGGCCGTCTTCGCCTCCCTGGTCAGGAAGACCAGGTACGTCGTCTTCCCGCCTCGTACAACCACGATGTTGGAACCGTTCGGGAATGTTGCCGTCATATGGTAGCCTGTCCCTGTCGCAGACTCCAAATGAACCTGATCATAGAGCCTTGCCATATGCCTTGATATGCGGGAGAGTTCCAATTCCGAGTACCTGAGCCTCCTCATACAAAGGACTGTGCCGTCCTCAACTGCCGCTACTGCTATCGCATGATCCAACCGCGCGATCTTGTCCACGATGCCCACGACATTGGGTCCCGGCAACACGAGGTATCGCTGAATATCCACCCCATGCTCCGCCCGGACCAACTCGAACATTGTTGTTGCCGTGGGCTCGTCCAGTTCGAACTGATCTTCCAGGTCCGCCATGGTCATCGTTCCGGCGCTCTCCTCCAGGTCCCTGCGGATGGCGGCTCCCGCCAGGTGCATCTCGGAGAACTTCTTCTGAATCAGAAAGCTGAGCGCGGTTGTTCGCGTGCCCTTGATCCGCTTCAGGAAGTCTTCTTCAAAACCCAGGTCGTTCGGTCTCTCACCGATATGAACGGCTTTCACGTCCTCCAATCCGCGCGTCAGGTAGTGGGACAGGTCTGAGGGCAAGTCCTTAACGATTGAATCAATATCGTTTGTAGTGGCTATCCAACCTCTGGGAAGCGGCCGGAGGACGCTGCGGTAGACCTCCGGTCCGGCACCGAAATAGACGAACTGGATCGGGCGGCTCCCCACACGCTCTTCTTTCAGGGAAGAGTCGATAGCCTCTGCCAATTCCTGAGGATCCTCGGACGGCAACACCCTGGGCTGCCCCTCCATGTACCTGGCCCACTTGGGAACCGCTCCTGCAACGAGCAAATACCTGTGGGACGGGACAAAGGAGAGAAGGTGCTTCAGAGACGCATCTGCGGCAGCGTCACTGATCTCCAGGAAGAAAGGTGTCCGGCATATGAGGCTGTTCAACACCGAAGCCAGGAAATCGATATCCGTTCCATTGAGCATCTGATCAGAATTCCTCATTGCGCTTTTTCAATAGCGACTTTTATGGTCATCTTTATCATGCCGAGGCTCATATCCGGTTTACCCAGGAGGAAGATGTAGCCTGTATCAGAAGCAACGCTCAATGCTGCGACCTTCCCACTATCCCCTTCGATGACCACCATCTCCGGGCTCTCGAAATTGCACTCGGTTTTGAGCTTACCGAAAGTGCCCACCATGTCTTTGCTCATCGCAACGAGTTTCTCCTCATCCAAACCCCGATCGAGCTTGGAAGCCACGACCTCTCCGTCCTGAGAGACAATTATGCAGCCCCGGACCTCCTGCACTTCATCCAATTTGCTGATAATCGTGTCAAAGTCTTTCTGATTCGGTGCCATCGTCATCTCCATCCACGACCGTGGTCGGTATTCTCGCCTCTTCGCCGGAGGTATTCCGCCACTCACCCGGTCCGGGTTTGCTCTGTCCCCTCAATGCGTTCTCTGAGCAGCTTAAGAATGGCAAAACCGCTTGCCACAGGACCGACTCCGTCCACTGAACCATGACCTAAGAGAGTTTCCAGGACGGCTTCCGCAGTGCCGGAAGGTCGCTTCAAGCCATTCTCCCACCTTGAGATGTGGCAATACCGACATTGAGGATCGAGGCCAACTGCTGTTGAAAGAGCCTCTTCCGGCTACGAAATGCTCTTATGGACTCCGGCGTGATATTCGATTCCGTGACCATAGCGTATGGTTTCTCATATGATAAGTCTCATGTCAATCGTGTTTTACGAGAAGGAAGGTATAGTAGGGGCGTCAATGGATCGAAGCAGATTCCAGCGGATCCTCCCGCGAAAACAGAGCGAAAACACGCTGTATGTTCCTGATATCATCGGCAACATACTCGAATCTGAGGCCATTTTGTCCCTCTGTTCTCCGCGAGGTTTCCGAACTGTCGCCTCTGAGTTATACTGTTCAGTGATTCCTCTTGTCCGAAGGCAGTGAGTGTTCGCCGGATGAAGTCCGGCGCCCGATCTTTTCATTGATTCTTCCGTGAATGACTCACGGCAGCTTAGGAGTAATCGAATGGAAGTCATCAAAGGAGTTCTCACGCGAAAGCGGCTGTGGCTTTTTACCGGCCTGCTCATCCTGCTGTCGCCGTTATTGTACATACCACTGTACAGTGTGTACACGGCTCTAGACCAAACCAGATTCTCGACCGTCAGCCCCGAGATCGGGAAACTTGATCCCAAGATGGCTCCCAATGAGAAGGGCGCTGCACTGGCATCTTCCATAACGCTCCAACTGAGGCGTGAAATGGCTTCCGGACCTTGGGGGCTTTTCGGGTGGACAATCAATGACCTGATAATATCACCTACACGACACCTGGACAATAGAGCGAATCGGCAGCGGGGCGTGATTTTTGCTACTCGTTTGCTGACTCAGTTCTTTTCTACGAATCTGGCCAAATACGGCAAATTGGATGACGAGAACGAGCACCTGAAAGCCGCGAGGATGAAGTGCTTTGCTTACACGGAAGACAAGTGGTGGTTTGCCTCCACAGAAAAGAGGTACCGGGAAGGGATCGAACTGGTGGACAAATACAAGTCTGATCTTCTCAAGGGCAAGGCCACCTACAACCTGCGATCGGATGACATCTACAATCTGCTCACTTTCATCATTGGTCCTCAGTTCCTGGACCAACCTTTGGGGCGCCTCATTCAGACAAATGATGAAGTGGCGTTTAGTGATTTGGATGATCGCACTTACTATGCCAAAGGTGTAGTCCTGGTTCTCCGTGACTTCCTGACCGCGTTGATCAAGATGTATCCGGAAATAACCGAAAAGGGCGGAAAAGAGAATGTCAAAATAGCATTCAGGGATATGGATCGCATTTGTATCTTCGACCCCCTGGTCGTTCTCCGGGGTGATCAGGATTCCATGTTCGCGGATCATCGCGGAAAGCTTGCACGTTATTTGATAAACGTCCGCGAGCGGCTGGACGACGTTGCTCAGTCTATCAGGCGATGAAGTTTCCGTGATCGCAAACAGCCCACCCCGGAAAGAACCGCTGTCAAAGGGCTGCTGGAATGGGAGGAATTTGTTCACAATAGTGTTACTTTGGAAGAAAACCTCTTCTGCCATCGCTCAACACAGGAGGAAGATCACGTGACATAAGGAAATCCGGAGAAAACCACCGCCCCAATTACTCCTGTCAAGAATTGACGCTAAAAGCGCACAGCAAGGCGCGGAATGTAAGCCGGGGACCGGCCGGCCTTTTCTTAAGCCACCGGCATTGGGGGCAGAGGGAGGGTGATCTTAGCACCGAATGTCAATGCGCATCACTATGGATGATTCACACCGTCATGAATGACGAGGACTCGGACCAGTTTGCGGAGTTCCTCCTGGTCCTGATCCGAGATGCTCGTTATTCTGAAACCTGAAATCGGCTGCGCCTCAGGGTGTAGGCTTCTTGTCCATATGCACTCGGCCTTGACCAAGACAAGTTCAACTTGGCTCAAATCTTCAGGAGTGATCGTCAAGTTCAGAGTTTGCCCGGATACCACATCAATCCCGCTGACCCCGAGTCCTGTCTCCGAGAGATCAATCAGCCAACCTTTGTTTTCCGGATTGTCGGCTTCATAAATGGGCAACAGGCGGGTCAGGTTCTGTCGAGGGGATTGGCGATTCGCTTCCGCATCCATCGTATCATCATAGAAAACGGGCCGGAGATACACACTGGCCTTGGTGAGAATTCCTGACTCGCAAAGTTCTCCGAAGATGCGTCGAAGCTCTTTGGCCGAAACATGGTGTTTCCTCATCAATTCAAAATCGGTCAGATCCGATCTGATGTCGCTGACGATTTGGGCGACCTCGTCCTCATTTTTCGGTGACATGGCGTCTCTCTCCCGCGCAAACTACTCTTGACTCTCCTTCACATCCAAGCCTTACGGACTGCCCGGAAGAGGAGCGTCGTGTCAAAGGGTTTGTCGATCAGCGCCTTGGCGCCGACTTCAATGACCTCCTTTGTGGGCCCATTGGCATGCCGATAATGAGTTCCGGCAAGCTCTCAGGATTCATGAGTTGTAGTACTTATTTCGTGACGGACCCCTTACTACCGTTTGCCACCGGTCGTTCATTTCTTCTCCGTGCGCGAGTCCTCTTGGACGGTTTTCGTCGCCACTTCCGTTGCAGCCAGAAGCCCTGTTCGGGTTTGGCTCTCAGCCATTTCTCGAAGATGTCGTGGAATTGCTGGCTCAGGCGAGTGAGATCCTCCCGTCGGTCACCCGTGAGTCGGACCTTCACATCGGGTTCGAATAGGGTATGGTATTTTCCGTCATCTCTGCGGACGGTGCGCAGTGGGAGTATGCGGGCGTTGCCGTCAATAGCTATCCGAGCGAATACTTCATTGGCCGGCGCGGGAGTGCCGAAGAAATTCACGAAGACGCCCCGTTCCGCGTCTCCTCGCTGATCGGCAAGGAAGATCACCGATTCTCCCTTGCGAAGCAGCTCAATCATCTTGTCCACGATTCCCTTGTCAGGGAAGATTGTGAGACCTGTTCCCTCTCCGCCCCTGGTGAAAAGGTACCTGGTCAGGAAGCGGTTCCTAAGTCCGCTTACTACCAGATTGGCTCGTGCTCCGATGAACTTCGTGGTAGCAGGGCCGAGTTCAAAAGCTCCGAAATGGGAATACAAAAGGCAGATCCCGTGGCGGCCCGGCAACATCATCAGATTCAAATTCTCCGCGCCCTCGATTACGAACCGTTCAGCCATCAGGTCTTCACTCCAATGACGAATCCGGAAGAACTCTACGGCTATCATTCCCACATGCTCGAAGCTCTTCCGAGCCGTTATTCGGATCCACTTCTGCGATCTTTCTCGGCCAAACGCAGTGGAGAGGTTTTCCAGAGCCGCTTCTCTTCGGTCAGGCAGGATCACAAAGACCAATCGGCCTATGAAGCGTCCCACTGCAAATGCTGCGGGTTCCGGAATAATGTTGAGTATGAGTTCCAGGCATCTGACCAGAACGTACGCCAAATACTCCAGGAAAAGCGGAAGGCTGGGATTTCGTTTCATAGTTAACCGCTAAACTCGATGTGTGCCCCTTTCACCGGGGAGGATTTCCAAGATGAACGCGAATTACCCCGTGTTTCGCCATTCCCACGCGATCAGCGCTCGTCCTTGAGTCGCGCGGCTTCGATCAGCAGCAACTCTCCGGGCTTCATTATGGTCCTTTGCTCGGGTTCAGTCCAGGGGAGATGTGAAAACGTACCTCCCTCGAATTGTATGCACTGGTGAAAGGCCTCGTCTCCGGTGATATCCCCGATGACGGCGTGCAACACATTTCCACTATGCATGAATATCCGACAACAGCGTCCCTCTTGAGATCGCACTTCCACCACAGTCTTGTTTCCTGTCAGCAGCATGAACTGGATGTACTCCAGGATATCAACACCCTGCACTCGGCCGGAAAATGCTTGGGCAGGCGAAATGAGGGCTAGAAGTTGTTCCATGTCCAGCGGCTTGCAGACAAAATGGTCCGCGCCCCGGCTGATGATTGATTTCTTGACAGCCGGGACTTCAAAATCGGACATGGCGATGATCAGCGGGTTAGTCCAGCTCTTTCGCAGCCGATCAATTAAGTCTATGTCTCCTACCCGGGAACTCAACACATCCAGAATTGCAACTCTGAAGGACCGATCGTCAAGTATTTCAAGGGCATGCTCCGCTTTGGCTGTATCCGTCACGGTGTGACCGGCCCGCGTCAGTGCCTCACATAGATCCCAGGTAACAGCCGGATCCGAGTCCACAATCAGTATGGTTTTCTTTCCCAAACGTTGGCCTCCTTCTGTCTTCCGACCGGATCATGAAATCAAGACAAGGCGACAATAGCTCGGTTCGGTTTTACGGAGCGTGGAGGACCGGTGCGGAGAAATCAAGAGATCCGCGCCAAATTTGCTGCTCTGAATTGTCACATTTCATTTGGCCAGAAGCTCCTGAATGCCCAAAAGTAGTTCATGTTTCTTCAGAGGTTTAGCGAAAATCAGGTCCGCGCCGAGCCGCTTTGCCGTCATCAAGTAAGTGAAGGGCCCAATTTTTGCTCCTCCGGATACAGCGATGATCTTGATGTTGGGAAATTCCTTCTTGAGCGCGACCACTGTCTCCCATCCGTCCTTTTCGGGCATGACGATGTCTGTGATGATAAGATCGGTGGGATCCTCCCGAAACAGCTTCATCCCCACGTCGCCGTCAGGGGCCGGCACCACCTCATAGCCTGCCTCTTCCAAAACCTGACTGAGCATGTCGCGTATCAGTGGATCGTCGTCTATGACAAGAATCCGCACCATTTCTCACTTCTCCTTGGTTGCTGTTCCATCCAACGCATTACGGATCGTAGTCGCCATCTTGTTTCTGTTGATGGGCTTCCTGACTATAGCGTAAATGCCCAACGATTTGGCCTCGTTGTCGGTGATCTCCCGGCTGAAACCGGTGCAAAGAATCACGGGCACGTTCGGCCGAATACTCATGATCTGCGTACCGAGTTCCAAGCCTGTGAGACCGGGCATTGTCAGGTCCGTGATAACCAGATCAAAGCGATCCGGTTCAGCGCTAAACACCTCCAGCGCTGCTTTACTGGTGGTTTCAGTTGCCACTTGATAGCCCAAGCTCGTCAGGATCTGTTCGCCCATCAGTGCCAGGGTCTGTTCGTCGTCAACCAAGAGGATACGCTCGTGCCCTGTTGCAAGGGGGCCGGCGGCATCCTCCTGCGGCTTATCTTCCCCATGAAACACAGGCAGATACACCTGGAAGGCGGCGCCTTTTCCGAGTTCGCTTTCCACGGTAATCGTGCCTCCATGGCTCTTGACTATCCCATGAACCTGAGCCAGTCCAAGACCTGTTCCTTCGCCGTGGGCCTTGGTCGTGAAATACGGATAGAATATCCGTTCGAGGATCTCCGGATTCATGCCGTGACCTGTATCAGTTACCACCACTCTCAGGAACGGACCCGGAACAATGCCTTCGTGCATCGCGGCAAAGTCTGTGTCAACCTCAAAACTGTCCAAGCTCACCATCAACTCGCCGCCGGTCTCCGCCATAGCATAGGCCGCATTGGTGCATAGATTCATCAACACCTGGTGGATTTGAGTCGCATCAGCCATTACCACGCCCAGATCAGGTTGAATACTTTGTTTCATCTCGATGGTTGTGGGTATGGATGCCCTGAGGAATCGGAACGCCTCTTTCACGATGGGGGCGACCTTGATCGGCTGTTTTTCCTGTTCGGCCTGACGGGAAAAGGTAAGGATTTGCTTCACCAGGTCGGCCGCCCGGTCCGCGGCTTCCAGAATCCGCTCCACATTGGACTTCAATCGACTCCCTTCCGGCGCCGCGTCCAGGGTAAGCTCGGAATAGCCGGTAATGGCATAGAGGATGTTGTTGAAATCATGGGCAATGCCGCCTGCGAGTGTCCCTATGGCCTCCAGCTTCTGGGCTTGCCGCAGCCGTCTCTCCAGCATTACCTCCGTGGTTACGTCATGCTTTACGGCAACATAGTTGACGATCTTGCCGGCCTCGTCCTTGACGGGTGAAATTGCCACATCTTCTTCAAAGAGTTCTCCGTCTCTCTTTTTGTTGATGAAATGTCCTCTCCACACCTCGCCGCTGGTCAGAGTTTCCCACATGTTCTTGTAGAACGCCATATCATGTTTGCCGCTCTTGAGTATGCGGGGATTTCGGCCCACGGCTTCCTTGCTGGAATATCCGGTGACCTTTTCAAACGCGGGATTGGCGTACAGGATCGTCCCATCCGTATCGGTAATGAGGATAGTTTCAGCGGCTTGTTCAACCGCGGTTACCAAACGAAGATGTTCCTTCTCTGCCAGCTTCATTTCGGTGACGTCACGGATCACGCACTGCAACCCGATGATGTTCCCATGTTCATCTCGTTGCACGGAGCCGGTGAAAAGGCAGTCCCTTTCCGCGCCGTCGCTCCTACGAGCCTTCCATTCCCGATCTCTTACGAATCCCTGTTGGTCGATCTCCTGGAGAAATCCGTCCTGATCCTCGGGGTGACCGCACAGCTTCCGCATGTTCATCGTTATGATTTGTTCCTGAGAATATCCGAACAGCTCCAGGAAAGCTCGGTTCACATCGACCATGTTCCCGTCCGGAGTCATGACCACGATGGCGTCGGCCGAATCTTCGAAAAGGGTCCGATATTTCTTTTCGCTCTTCCGCAGATCGGCCGTGCGCGTCTCGACTGTCTCCTCCAGCTCGGCCCTGTGGCGCTTGACGGCATCCTGGGCTTCCTTCATCTTCAGCAGGGATGCCAAACGGACCTGCAATTCGACTTTGTCCACAGGTTTGGTAACGAAATCGTTGGCCCCTGCCTTCACAGCACGCAAGCGATCCTCTTTGCTCGTCAGAATTGTGACCATGACGATGGGAATATCGCCACAGACCGGGTCTTCTCGAATTCGGCGCGCCACTTCAAATCCGTCCATCCCGGGCATCATGACGTCCAGGAGCACGAGATCGATGTCAGGCTTCAACATGGCCAGAGCTTCAAACCCGTCCATCGCGATTTCGGACCGGTGCCCCAGCGATTTCAATATGCCCTGCATCAGACGGCAGTTGCGAATTTCATCATCCACTACAAGGAGACGTTTCGGCTCGGTCATGGATCGGCTCCCTGGCTGCCACGCCCGTCAGCGGCTCGCGGCACGCGGTTGCGGACACAATCACGCCACAGTGGCATACTACAGGGGGGTTGTCTCCCGGTCAAGAAGAAGTCATCGAATGTTCCATATTGGGCCGAGCCGCCGAATAAGGTAACCGTTTGATATTGTAGATTGTGGGAAATCCGATTTTCGTTTTAGATCCCGTGGCCGGCAGTCCGAAATCACTCCCAAAACGACTATTGAACAGGGAGCCGCCTGAATCAGCCGAGCCTTTCTCTCCTGGTTTGACATTTCCGGGGATGCAATAGATAATCTTTTATGTGCCAAATCCGAACGCACGTAACACCCACCCATAGTCTGCTTTAGGATAAGGGGGGATACCATGAACATTGCACCGATGTCGTCGGAATAGGGTTAGCGGACGCGGTTTCGTTGGCGCCATTGCCGGCAGGGGAGCGCTTCAAAACAAGGGGGCTCTGTGATCAGTTTAGCCGGTGGACCCGAATACCGGTCCACAAGCCTAAATCAGGGATTCACGGAATTCAAGATTTGACACCACTCTTGGGGTCGGACCCACCAGGCGCCCTCACACATGCCCCTGCCGTCGTGGAGCGCCACGCCCGCAAAGGAGGGGATCAAATGCCACAAAGATATCTTGCTCACTCTGCCAACGAGGCCGGGAAGGTGCAGCTTCTAAGAGACCATCTTGAGAATGTCGCCAAAGAGGCCGGTAAATTCGCGGAAGCATTCGGCGGGACGGAAGAAGCCCACGCTGCCGGCTTGCTGCACGACGCGGGGAAATTTCGCGCAGAGTGGCAGAGCTATCTCCGGAACGAGCGCGGTCGCGGGCTCGACACGCATCACGCGGCCTACGGGGCCGCGCTTGCGTTCCGGAGGACCTGGCCCTGCTCATTTGCCATTGCCGGACATCATGCCGGCTTGCACGATGTGCATCAACTGCAGGAGTTGGTGGACGATGAAGGTCCGTATGAAATGGCTGACCGACTCCCCGTTCTTGAGCGGCTTTTCCGGCAAGCGGTTGGCGACATCCCCGAACACGTCCGGATGCCGGAGTTCCTGGCAAAAGAAAGCCCTCTCATTCTTGAGTTCTACATTCGCATGCTCTTCTCTTGCTTGGTGGATGCGGACTATTTGGACACGGAAGAGCACACCCAGGGAAAGCCCAGATCCACCACCAAGCTGCCGGAAGTCTGTCCCGTTCTTCTGGACCGGATTCTCGAAGAGCGTAACTCCAAGACCACCGAAGGAACAGTCAACCAGATCCGACATGGGATCTTTGATCAATGCCTGAGAAAGGCGAGTCACGAGCAGGGCTTCTTTTCGTTGACCGTTCCCACGGGCGGGGGCAAAACTCTTTCAGGGATGGCCTTTGCTCTAGCTCATGCGGAAAAGTGGAAGCTCGATCGGGTGATTGTTGTTATTCCCTACTTATCGATCATCGAGCAAAACGCCTCGGAATACAGGCGCATTCTCGATCCTGACAGCCACGACTTTGTAGTGGAGCACCATTCGGCGGTAATGCGTTCCGGGCAGAACGGAGACGATGAGCCCTCACCGATGGAGCAGGCTACTGAGAATTGGGATGCCCCTGTAATAGTCACGACGACGGTCCAATTCATCGAGACCCTTTTCGCGTCATCTCCGTCCAAGTGCCGTAAGCTTCACAATATCTCCAGATCCGTGGTCATTTTGGACGAGGTACAGACACTTCCTTCTCATCTGCTTGATCCGCTCCTGAACGTCCTAAAGGAGTTGAGAAAGAACTACGGGGTCACCTTCTTGTTCATGACAGCCACGCAACCTGCCTTTCGCCACAGTGGTACGTGGTTGCCTGAAGGGTTTGAGCCGGGTGAGGTGACTGAAATCACTGAAGACACGGGCCGTGTCTTTCATGTGCTCAAGCGAGTGAACTACAAAATCGAGACAGTCTTGGACTGGCCGACCATAGCACAACGCATGGCTTGTACGCCCCAGGCGCTCGCTGTTGTGAATGTGCGCAAACATGCGTTCGTTCTGTGGGAGGCCTTGTGGGACAACGTCTTTGACGAAGAGCGAGATTCGGTTTTCCATCTGTCGTCGGCCATGTGCGCGCAGCATCGCCTATTCACGCTTGGCAAAATCAAGGATCCTCGCGAAGGCAGCATAAGACACCGTCTCAATTCCGGGTTGCCCTGTCGAGTGGTCTCCACGCAAGTAGTTGAAGCAGGCGTTGACCTTGATTTCCCTCTGGTGTTTCGTGCAATGGGACCACTCGACTCCATTGTCCAAGCAGCGGGACGTTGCAACAGGGAAGGACGGCTCGTCGATTCCGACAACCGGCCAATACCTGGGGAGGTTGTTGTCTTCACTCCCCAGGAGCCTAAGCTGCCTTTGGGCGTGTACAAGACAGCCACCGAACACACAGCCTCTTTCCTTAATCGTGTCTCTACTGATTCCCTGGGTACGGAACCGGAGATTTTCGGTGATTACTTCTCCCAACTGTTTCAGCAGATCTCCACGGATTATTCAAGGGGACGCGAAGCTCCGATCCAGGAGGACAGGGCTGAGTTGAGATTCCGCCGTGTATCGCGCAAGGCCAAGGTTATTCAGGACGGGGGAACACCGGTGGTTGTTCCCTACGGGAAGGGAAAGGGATTGATTGACGATATTCGCTCTCGTGCCCAAGGACCCGGGGCACCGCGATTCGGGTATAGGGACTTGCGCAAACTGCAACGGTTCTTGGTGAACGTTCGGGAAAAGGACTTCCAGCAGCTTGAAGACCTGGGAATGGTTTCTCGCCTACTCCCGGATCTTGATCTGTTCTTGCTGGAAGAAGGCTGTTACAGCAATGATCTTGGACTCTTGATCAACCAAAGACCCATGGAGGACTTCATCCAATGAGCACAAACCGTGTTTCGATTCGTGTGTGGGGCGACTTTGCCTGTTTCACTCGCCCGGAAATGAAGGTGGAACGGGTCAGCTATCCAATCATCACCCCTTCGGCGGCCCGCGGCGTCCTGGAGGCCATCTTCTGGGAACCACAGATTTACTACCTGATTGACGCGGTTCGAGTGGTCAAGAAAGGAAGGTGGGTGTCATTCCGGCGCAACGAGGTTGAGACGACTGTTGACGTGAAGAAAGCGTCTACATGGATGAGGGACCCTTCAGACTTCGCGCCGATTCAAGCGGGCGCCGGCGTGACTCAGCGCAGTATGCTGGCGCTGGAGAATGTAGAGTACATTATCACCGGCCAGATTGCCCTAACTGAAATCGGGCTCCGTTCCAACCAGAAACTTAAGAAATACCTGGACGAGATCGCCCGTCGCTCCCTGCAGGGAAAGTGCTTCCATAGACCTGCGCTGGGAATGCGAGAGTTCGCTGCCAATTTCGATTGGGCGGCGGACCCTCAGGCAACGCTCGAACGCCGGGCCACCGAGGTCCGGGAGGGCGAAGATTGGCGACAGATCTGGCCGGACGAAGATCTGGGCCTGATGCTCTACGACCTGTTCGATCATGAACTTCGTGGCCGAGGATTTCGTTGGCTCTCGGACGCCGAGATCGCACAACTTCCGAAGACCGGACAAAAGACGGCCGGCATGGAACCTTTGCCGCGACATGAAGGAGAGATGCTCAAACCTCAGGCAGCATTTTTCCATGCTCGAATCAAGGACGCCAAGATGGAATGCCACCCGGACAATGTGAAAATGGTTCGCAGACCAATAGAGGAGGACTGAAGATGCTTCTCAAAGCGCTCCACGATTTCGCAGAAACAAGAGACCTGCTCGAAAAAGTCCATTTGCAGGATCGTAGGATACATTTGCTGATCCCAATCGATTCCGAGGGGGAGTTGGTGACCGACGGGTTAATGCCTCTTACGTCCAAAGACGAGAAGGGCAAAGATTTCCTCGGAAGAAAGCTGCGGATGCCAAGGTTTCCGGGTGAAAACAACGGCGGCAAGGCGTATTTCCTTGCCGAATCGTGCGTCGCTATTCTCGGAATCGACAAGAAAACGGGGGAAGGTGTCAGTTTCAAGAAAAAAGGGAACAAAAAGAATCCCGCCAAATCTTTCTTGCATTTTTGGCGCCGCATTGAAGACGCGCAGAAGGCTACATCATTGCCAGTGTTCGAGGCTTTGTTGCAATTCCGAAAACGCTATCTGTACGTCGAAGGTGGGCGATCCACCCACCGATTATCGTTCATCCAACTTGGGGAAACCAAGTCCGGCGAAAACAGGATTGGCGCGCGGACGATTTCTGGAAACTGGGAGGCCCTGGAAAAGTTGACCCTCACATTCCAAGTAGATGGGAACTTCATCTTCGATCCCGCGCCCGGCGACCCATTGGCGCAATATTGGAAGCGCACCTATCGAACAGAAGCGTTCTCCGGCGACGCTGACAGTGCAAAAGCAGGGACTCCCGCGCAACGTGGCCTATGTCTGGTAACGGAACAAACAGACGCCCCCACAGCCCTTTCCCACAAGCCGAGATTGCTCGGGATTCCAGGCCTGACAAGTGGTGGGTATGTGGTGTCTTTTGCCAAGGAGTGCCCGGCCTTCTCCTCATACGGCTTCAAGATGGGTCAGAACGCGCCCGTTTCGGAGGAAGCGGCGGCGAGTTATGCGCTTGCCCTCCAAGAGTTCCTGGACAGCGAAAACCATTCGCTGAGAATTGGCTCCGCTGTTGTGTGCTTCTGGGCTCCCCAGCGTGAGGAGGAATCCCATTTCATGGCCAAAATGCTCAGCAAAGCCGATCCAAAGGCTGTGGCCGAGTTCCTTAATGCGCCTTGGGTCGGGGTGGATCGGCGCTTGATCGCACGGGACCAATTTTACTCTGTGACCCTTTCGGGCAATGCAGCCCGCGTTGTGGTGCGTCACTGGATGCAGACGACTGTGGAACAGGCCCGACTCCACTTGCGCAACTGGTTCCTGGAGCTGGATCTTCGTCAGCTAAAAGCGCAAAAGAAACCGCCACTGGCCCTGAAGCAACTCGCACTCGCCGTAGTCCGTGAGCCCAAGGATCTGCAAGCCGACATCGTTACTCAATTGTCGCGCGCAGCCCTGGAAGGAACCGCGCCGCCGGCAATGCTTCTGAAACCCATTCTTTACCAATTTCACAGCGCCCTGGTCGGAGACACTCCGAAAAAAGGGCGTTTTCCATACAGCCATTCCCGCTTTGCTTTGCTCAAGCTGATTCTAAATCGAAATAGAAAGGAAGGTGATCCCATGATCGAACCGGAAATCTTTGAAACAGATGACTCTGCGTACAACTGCGGTCGTCTTCTGGCCGTGCTGGCTGATGCTCAGGCCAAGGCGCACGAGTATGGAATGGAAGGTCCCGGGGTAGCCGAACGGTATTTCGGCGCGGCCTCGGTTTCTCCTTCGTCTGTCTTTCCTCTGCTCTTGAGGCTGAACAGGCATCACCTGGAAAAGATCGGGAAAAGCGAGAAGTACCGTAGTCATGCAGGCTTCATCGAGGTGGATATTCAGCACATCATGGCCCTTTTCAAGCCGGAGCAAACTAATCGGCCACCTCAATTTCCCCGACACCTTGACCTTCAGGCCCAAGGCCGTTTCGCGATCGGGTTTTATCAACAGAAGGCATTCACTGACGCGGAGCGCAGAGATCACATGAAGCGGAAATCCGAGAACGCCGACGAGTCTAAAAAGGAGAAAAAGTAATGAGTAACATAGTAACCAATCGACACGACATCCTGTTTCTATTTGATGTTACCAACGGCAATCCCAACGGGGATCCTGACGCAGGGAACATGCCCCGAATCGACCCTAACACCAACAAGGGGATAGTCTCGGACGTCTGCTTGAAGCGCAAAATTCGCAATTACGTGGACATCGTCAAACCCGACAGGGAATCGGATGAGGGGAACGGCTTCAACTTGCTCGTGCGACAGGGAGCAGTCCTGAACGAAGAGATCACGAAGGGGATACGGGCAACAGAAGGGCAAGTGGACAAGAAGGCGCCCGACGACGAAAAGGCAAGTGCGGCCAAGGCGTGGCTGTGCCGCGAATTCTACGACGTCCGAACTTTTGGCGCAGTTCTGTCCACCGGCAAAGATATCATGAAGGGCTCTGCTTTTGGTCAGGTGCGGGGCCCGGCGCAGTTTACCTTTGCTCAATCGTGCCACCCCATCACCCCACTTCAAGTAACCATCACACGTTGCGCTGTCACAAAAGAGGAGGACAAGAAAAAGGAACGAACCATGGGCCACAAGTACGTGGTTCCTTACGCACTATACGCGGCCAAGTGTTACATCTCACCGCCCTTTGCCGAACTCGATAGAGGCACTGGTTTTTCCCAAACGGACTTGGATGTGTTCTTCGAAGCCATGCAGGAGATGTTCACTCACGACCGATCCGCGGCTCGAGGGGAAATGGTCGTCCGCGGCATCTATGACTTCGAGCATGTGGGCACGCAGCATCCAAACAACGCGGACCAGAACAAACGTGAGGCTCGGCTCGGCTGCTATCATGCGCACAAGCTCTTCGACGGAATCAACGTGACGCTCGCGGACGGAAAGGAATTTCCGGAGTCCTTTTCCGACTACGAAGTGACCTCTTCCTGGACGGCGGAAACCCTACCAAGGGGAGTCCTATTGCACCAGCGTCACGAACAGCCGGTGGTGACGCTCAAACTCAAGGGGTGACCCGAATGCCGAACGACGTTCGTTTTGCCGAGGACGATCTACAGCCGATCTCCAAGCTCGCCGACGTTTGTTTCTGTGAACGGCGTGCCGCCCTGCACCTTCTGGAACGCGTGTGGGAGGATAACATATTTACTGTAGAGGGCACTCACTTGCACAGGAAGGTCGACAAGGGAAACCCTATGGAGCGGCGGGGGCGAATTCGGATAGCGCGAAGTCTCCGTCTCCGTTCTCTGCGGCTTGGGCTTGTGGGCAAGGCTGATGTGGTGGAATTCCACAGGCTGCAGGAATCGGTGAACAGCTCATTCAATAAAAGAGGAGCGTCCGAAGGAGTGGTTCTGGAGGGCGTCAAGGGCCCTTGGCGCCCATTTCCGGTGGAATACAAGGCCGGAAAGCTCCGTCACGAAAAAGGGTACGAAGTCCAACTGTGCGCTCAGGCGATGTGTCTGGAGGAAATGCTCAACTGCGTGGTCCCCGAGGGAGCGCTGTTCTACGGGAAGACCCGGCAAAGGTTGGACATACCTTTTAACAAAGGATTGCGCTCTGAAACAAAAGCCGCAACTGTGCGCTTGCATGAGATTGTCCGCTCCGGGAAGACACCCAGGGCGCGGTACGAAAACAAGTGCAAGAAGTGCTCCCTGTTGCAGCTTTGCATGCCCAAGGTCACGGGCGCTCAACGAGATGTGCGCTCGTACCTGAAGAAGGCAATCAGCGAAACGGAAATGGAGACAAAATGAAGCGTCTTCTGAACACGCTCTTCGTAACGACTCAGGGGGCCTACCTCTCCCGTGAAGGCGAAACAGTGCTGGTGCAGGTGGAACGCGAAACCAGGCTCCGCGTGCCTATCCACACCATTGGTGGAATCGTTTGCTTTGGCCGGGTCATTTGCAGCCCTCCATTGATGCAGTTGTGCGGGGAACGTAGTGTTACGATCTCCTTTTTGAGCATGAATGGAAGGTTCTGGGCGCGTGTGCAAGGGCCGATTTCAGGGAATGTGCTGTTGCGCCGGGAGCAATATCGCCGCTCTGACGACGAGGAAACTTCAGCGGAAGTGGCCAGATCGGTGGTCATCGCCAAGGTTGCCAACTGCCGGACCGTACTTCTTCGAGCGGTGCGGGACCATGGGGACAGCATCAACATAGGCCCTGTGGAAGACGCGGCCCGTAGTCTGGCCAACGTATTGGGATCGCTGGACAGGCCCGTCAGGCTGGAAAGCGTGCGGGGCCGAGAGGGAGACGCGGCGCGGAAGTACTTTGAAGTGTTCGACCATCTTGTCCTGGCGCAGAAAGAAGACTTCTTCTTTCGAGAACGGAGTCGTCGTCCGCCGCTGGACAACATGAACGCTCTTCTCTCGTTCTTGTACACTCTGCTCACCCACGATGTGACTTCCAGCCTGGAGACTGTGGGATTGGATCCCGCGGTGGGATACCTCCATCGGGACCGACCCGGTCGCCCGGGTCTCGCGCTCGATCTTGTTGAGGAATTCCGGCCCGTTATTGCGGATCGTCTGGCCTTGTCGCTGGTTAATCGTCAGCAGATAAAAGGGACAGGATTCAAGAGAACCGAGACCGGGGCAATCCTCATGGATGACGACACTCGTAAGAAAGTCCTTACCGCGTATCAGAAGCGGAAACAGGAAGAGATTAGGCATCCGTTTCTCGATGAAAAAATGGCGGTGGGTCTATTGCCCCATGTGCAGGCAATGCTCTTTGCCCGGTACCTGCGTGGGGATATTGACGGGTATCCGCCGTTCTTGTGGAAGTGAGAGTATCATGATGGTTCTGGTGACCTACGACGTGAGAACCGAGACGAAACAGGGGCGCAAAAGGCTTCGTCGCGTGGCCAAAGCCTGTGAGAACATGGGCCAACGGGTCCAGAATTCGGTGTTTGAGTGCCTGTTGGATCCGGCACAGTGGACGGCCCTACGGCAGCGTCTGATCGACGAGATCAACGTGGATGAAGACAGCTTGCGTTTCTATTTTCTTGGTAAGAACTGGAAGCGAAGGGTTGAACATGTTGGTTCCAAACCCACTTACGATCCCGAGGGGCCGTTGATAGTCTGAGTTCGATTGGTGCGAACCTCCGGCAAACACGGAATCCCCGGGGAGGTTCGCTGGAGCGCTACCCGACCGTAATCACGGGGATTAGATGGCAGAGAGCCGGCACACGGTCGACAAACCGCCGAAGAGACGCGGAGGTTCGCAAAAACGTCTCTTTTGAGCCAAGCAGAGTCATGGCAAAAGGGCCATGCAGTCGCCCCTCGCGCAGGGGCGTGGATTGAAACATACCAGGGAGGTATCAAAGGTGTCAAGGACAAAGTCGCCCCTCGCGCAGGGGCGTGGATTGAAACAACCTCTGCGCCATTGTAAGTGACCAACCGTTCCCGTCGCCCCTCGCGCAGGGGCGTGGATTGAAACAGACGCTCGACGAACACAGTGGGTTCCCGCCGTGGTCGCCCCTCGCGCAGGGGCGTGGATTGAAACACATTCTGGATGATGATTGAATTGGAACAAGAAAGTCGCCCCTCGCGCAGGGGCGTGGATTGAAACAGAGCGATCGCGGCCACCCAAAAAGCCAGCAAAGCGTCGCCCCTCGCGCAGGGGCGTGGATTGAAACAAGGTCATTTCCGACGATGGGTACCGCGCCCGGGTCGCCCCTCGCGCAGGGGCGTGGATTGAAACTGACGGTGGCTGAAACGTCAGACACCCTATTCAGGTCGCCCCTCGCGCAGGGGCGTGGATTGAAACGTAATTTCCGCGTTGCCGGCGGGTTCGCACCTGGGTCGCCCCTCGCGCAGGGGCGTGGATTGAAACAATCGTAGCCAAGCGAGTAACAGTGTATGCAAATCGTCGCCCCTCGCGCAGGGGCGTGGATTGAAACTGGATACGGCAATAGCTCAATGTGGGTTGTTGGAAAGTCGCCCCTCGCGCAGGGGCGTGGATTGAAACAGACGGTATCAGACGCGTCAGACGGACGGCAAAGTCGCCCCTCGCGCAGGGGCGTGGATTGAAACCCATGTATGCCAACTCCTTTGTCACTCGATCGAAGTCGCCCCTCGCGCAGGGGCGTGGATTGAAACGAGGATCTCCACGAGCAGATCAACCGGGCCCCGGAGTCGCCCCTCGCGCAGGGGCGTGGATTGAAACGAGGCAGGAGAACCGCCATTCCTGCTGGTGTTGGGTCGCCCCTCGCGCAGGGGCGTGGATTGAAACTGTTACTACGTGCCGCAGGAGGATGTTTACGAGGTCGCCCCTCGCGCAGGGGCGTGGATTGAAACCCCCTGGGTCACACGCCCACCCACCGGGGGGCTAGTCGCCCCTCGCGCAGGGGCGTGGATTGAAACAGACGGACGGCGAACACAGTGGGTTCCCGCCGTGTCGCCCCTCGCGCAGGGGCGTGGATTGAAACTTGTCAGATGATGGCCATCGGGCCAAGAACTTAAGTCGCCCCTCGCGCAGGGGCGTGGATTGAAACCGGAATAACAGAGGGAGCCCACTGTAATGCCAGAAGTCGCCCCTCGCGCAGGGGCGTGGATTGAAACCTTGAGGTATACTAACCCTCTCAGCTGGAGTAAAGTCGCCCCTCGCGCAGGGGCGTGGATTGAAACTTTACAAGGCTCCCGTCTTTTCAAATGCTGCCTCGTCGCCCCTCGCGCAGGGGCGTGGATTGAAACATTTCAATAGGATAGGGGTTTCCCTATGCCTGAAATGTCGCCCCTCGCGCAGGGGCGTGGATTGAAACAACGCTGGTGCGAGGAGAAAATCAATGCCCACACGTCGCCCCTCGCGCAGGGGCGTGGATTGAAACATCTTCATCATCTTCCAAGACCTCCTCATAGTAGGGTCGCCCCTCGCGCAGGGGCGTGGATTGAAACCCAACCGTGATTGTGTGCGATTATCATGCCGGTCAGTCGCCCCTCGCGCAGGGGCGTGGATTGAAACGGTTATCACGGTCCTGCCAGCGCCGGCCCTCGTCAGTCGCCCCTCGCGCAGGGGCGTGGATTGAAACTTGCTGTCAATCAAGCCCCAATACGCCCGACTAAGTCGCCCCTCGCGCAGGGGCGTGGATTGAAACTACCTGGTTCAGTGCATCGTTGAGCCCGTCTCGGGTCGCCCCTCGCGCAGGGGCGTGGATTGAAACCGGCCCGCGGCCGTCCGGGTACAAGTGAGCCTCGAGTCGCCCCTCGCGCAGGGGCGTGGATTGAAACACGGGGCCGTTTCAGACGTTCCGAGATTTCGTCGGTCGCCCCTCGCGCAGGGGCGTGGATTGAAACGATTACGCTATCCAGTCGAGTAACGATCACCCGGGTCGCCCCTCGCGCAGGGGCGTGGATTGAAACGGGAACACAAGCTCAGCGGCTTCCAGATCAGAAGTCGCCCCTCGCGCAGGGGCGTGGATTGAAACATCGGAGTCCTGTTGTTGCTGTTCCCCACGATCTGGTCGCCCCTCGCGCAGGGGCGTGGATTGAAACTGTTGGATACCGGCAGCCCACCGATCTGCAAAGGGTCGCCCCTCGCGCAGGGGCGTGGATTGAAACTCGTGGACCATCGAGCAGGGCACGGCCGATATTGCGTCGCCCCTCGCGCAGGGGCGTGGATTGAAACAGAATAGAGAGGTGTTCAACGAGCTGCTGGCGGCGTCGCCCCTCGCGCAGGGGCGTGGATTGAAACAAGCTGACCTCACCATCATACAAGTCAGTGCATCGTCGCCCCTCGCGCAGGGGCGTGGATTGAAACCGGCTTGCACTGGCCAAACATGGTGAGGCGTTCCGTCGCCCCTCGCGCAGGGGCGTGGATTGAAACTGGGCGCGTCAGGCAGAACGCCCCGGGCCCGGATGTCGCCCCTCGCGCAGGGGCGTGGATTGAAACAATGTCGTGGTGGTATTTTGCCCAGATGATAACCGTCGCCCCTCGCGCAGGGGCGTGGATTGAAACGCGTTCGAGGGTCCCTGGGGACCCTAGCACAGAGTCGCCCCTCGCGCAGGGGCGTGGATTGAAACCCCGTGGAGCGGTCCGAGACACTTGACCACTCCGGTCGCCCCTCGCGCAGGGGCGTGGATTGAAACAGACGGCGGCCCAGACAGCCGAATCGTGATCCGCGTCGCCCCTCGCGCAGGGGCGTGGATTGAAACCAGTTGTTGCAGGGCGGTGTTTTGCCGTTCCTCAGTCGCCCCTCGCGCAGGGGCGTGGATTGAAACACCCGAGATCGGTACCGCCGGATCGTGGCCCGGGTCGCCCCTCGCGCAGGGGCGTGGATTGAAACTACAGTCCAGCGTCTCCCCTGGGGTTCCCCTGGGTCGCCCCTCGCGCAGGGGCGTGGATTGAAACTGATTTCCGCTATCAGCCCAACTATCGTGTCACGTCGCCCCTCGCGCAGGGGCGTGGATTGAAACAGCGTAATGGGCTCCTATTGGATCAAAGGCAGAATCACCACACCGGTCCGAGGAAGCGCTTTCTTCTCTTTGCCGCCACCAAATATTCGGAGCTGATGGCTGCGGCCATATTTCCTCTAACTCCTGACCCCTGAACTTCTCGACACCGACACCCATAAGGAAACTCGCCTCGGGATTTCCGTCAAGAACGAAGAATTCCCCCGTGCAACGTAGTGGGCCACGAGCAGGGCGGACCAGCCAGATGGGTTGTCACGAATCGGCAAACCCTTTTTAATGCCTCAGATCCCTTGCGTTGCTCTGTTCTTGATCCTGTCGACTCTCCCGGAGGCCGCTCTTTGAACACACGTCCCGCAATCCCCTACTGCGCGATGCGTAGCGTTCCAGGAGCCCGATTACTTCACGGTGGTCTTCCTCGAAAGCCAAACTCAACGGAGTGGAGCCCCGTTTGTTTCTTGCGCTCACGTCTGCCCCGGCCTTCAACAGCAGTTCCACGATTCCTTCGTAACCCTCTCCGCACGCGGCCATCAACGGGGTGAAGCCATCCTTTGTCGCGGCATTTGGGTCCGCGCCTGCATTGAGCAGCAGTCCCACCATCTCTGTCTGTCCTTCCGAGGACTGAATGGAAAGGTTGGTGCTGCCGCGAGGCATAGCCAAAATCGTGGGTGCGATGAAAGATGCGAAAAGCAGGGCGGTAAAGCCGTTGCTGTTACAGCGGTTCACGTCCGCTCCTCTTTCCAGGAGCAAACGTGCTGCACCCGCTCGCCCTTTGCGAACAGCCTCCATAAGCGCTGTGCATCCATCTTTGGTCTTGGTCGCCTCTGTTTCCACCCCGGCATCCAGGAGGCTCTCGACCAGTTCGGTCATTCCATGAGCCGAAGCCCATATCAGAGGAGTCCTTCCGAGAAAGTCCATGGCATTTACATCTGCTCCGCGTTCTACGAGGAGCGCGGCCACGGCGGGATGGCGCTTGCGAATGGCCAACGAAAGCGCCGTCAAACCATCAATGTCTCTAACGTCCGGTTTTGACCCGGCCTGTAAGAGCAGTTTCGCGGCGCGGATGAGACCCCTTGACGCTGCCTCCATCAGTGCTGTGCAGTTTCTCAAGCCGCGGTGATCAATCTCCGCTCCCTTGTCCATGAGCACCTGAACAACTTCCGTGTGATCCCTCAAGGCGGCCCAGATCAGAGCGGTTCTGGCGTTGTTGTCGGAAGCGTTGGGATCTGCGCCTTTGTTGAGCAACAATTCCACCAGGTCCCGGTGGCCCGACATGGAAGCGCGGATGAGCGGGGTAAAACCATGTCTGTCCCTTGTCTCAATCTCGGCCTCATCGGCAATGAGAACCTTCGCCACATCCGTGAGCCCTCGCAGGCAAGCCAGACTCAGGGCCGTGTCTCCATCTTCATCACGAGCATTTGCGTCCGCGCCTGCTTCCACGAACAGCATGACAAGCTGCGTGTGGCCTGCCCCTGATGCAGCCATCAGGGCGGTTCTCCCGAAGGCGTCCGTTGAATCGGGCCGGCACTCCAGTTGGAGGGCCTGCCTGGCCAGATGAATATCTCCCGACTCGGCCACATTTACCAGATAGTCATCCATGAGCTGATTTTGGCACACCACTCACCCCTTCGGGCAACCAGCCCGAACCGGATTGCACATGACTTCCCGCTTCCGGGAACCTGCCTGGCCCGTCATCAATCGGACGCTAAAACCGCATGCCAGTAGTAAGATTGGGCGAGAGACCGGAGTGAGACAGATCGAACGGTCTCCATCTGCGGACTCCCGCCTCCTCTTCCCGGCTATGCGGGACAGGCATCCAGTTTCCCCCTAAAGTTCCGCGGCCAGGTCGGGGGTACGTTTCTTCATCTGCAAGCGCACATTACCAAGATTCGCTCCCAGTTCGCACACGAGGCAGAGCAGGGCATCCCTTCCGAGGGTCCCCATGAGGAGTATCCCCTTGTCGAATTCCACCATGGATTGGGTGAGCGCCCCGACGTTGAGTTCCTTTCCCATGACCTCGGAGGTTCCGAGACCGGTGGAGATCACCGCGCCCACTGTCTCCGTATCCCGTCCGTCGGTGCTCATTCCTTCGATCACGAATCCGTCTCGACCAACGACAACGGCCGCGGTGATCCCGTCCACTTTGAGGATGTCGTTAAGTTGATTCTTCAGACTAGCCATTTCAGTCCCTCCTTGATCCTTTTACCTTTGAGACTCCTAACGAGGAGTCGCTGTCTCGAAACATGTCTCGGTCCCATCGTCTCTCCGGGCCAACTCGACTTTGGCTGTTATACCGGTAAGACGCTTGAACGTCTCCTCCACCAGACCAAAGCCAAAGTGACAGATCGGCTGTTGACCGACAGGCTGTCCTGATTCCTTGGACAGGCCGGCAAAGAAGCATTGCTTGAACTGGATCTTTGCCACCCCATCTTCGACTCCCACAACGGAGAATTCCCCGAAGCCACCCAGATCCTTGACGCCTTGCGCCATGATCGCTCCCGCGTCTTCCGGTGTCTTGCCCGAGGGCAGGTCAGGCCAGATCTTCGTGGAGGCGGATATTCCCGCCTGACGCATCACCGCGGCGGCTCCGGTTCCCAGCAGCTTGCTTACCGCGTTCTGGATTTCCCCTATGATTATGTCCTTACTATCCATGATCCTTGATCTCCCATTGGTAGGACTCCGGTCATTTGTCCATGAGTTCCACGACCATGACCGTGTCACCGGGCGCGCCGGCGGGTTCGAGCGTCTTGAGCCTGGCCTTCTTGCCCAGGTTCTTCTCGGAGACCGCAATGGTCAACGCCGCGAACGGACACCCGAAAGGCGGTATTCCCTCCTCCTTGAGTCTGCTGGTCAGGCCGTAGAGGGAACACTGCGTGATGTTTGCAGTGAGTTCGTTCCCATTGAGCGAGAACTCCATTTTGTCGCACAGCCCCGTCTCCACCATGGTTTCTCCAAGCTTGGCGGAGAGCTTGTCCACATCATCGACGCACGAGAAATCTACTCCCAGTTTGCCAAGTTCATCGAGGATGTCGGGTGCGGCCTTGCGCATGACAGCCGCTGCATTCTCGCCCACGAGACCGTAAAGGGCTTTGTAGACACCGTAGAGAATTCCTGACACTGCTCTCGTATCAATCTTGTCAACCATTTTGTGCTCCTTTCCCCATGTCATTGTTGTTGAAGTCCGTCTACGAACCTCATCCGGGTGCTCGTTTTCTCCTGCGGGATTAGTTCACCGGGCTTGAAGCGGTTCTGCGCCCGGTGAGGATGGAGGGGGAGACTCATCTCCCCCTCCAAACCTCCCCCATCGTGATTCCAGCGGGTTGCACATCTCCCGGTGAACGGTTACCTGCTGCGGAACCACGACGGGTGGTCCCGGGCCTGAGTGTGTCATCAAGTACTTATGCATTTGATCGCCTCCTCCATATTTCCATCTCTCAGCAGTTCCAAGGCCCGTTCAAATTGCCGGATCGCTTCCGGATCACCCTCTTCGTTGCGAAGCTCTCGGATCCGTTCTCCCAGGGCTATCTGAAGAGCCAAAGCTTGCTCTTCCTCGCTATCCGCGGTCGCAAGCATCTCTTTGAAGCGATTGGCCCTTGATTGTGGTTTGACGGGGGATTGCGGTTCAGTAGAGCCGTTGTTGACAGCCGGCGTCACTAATGCCTTCTCAGAGTGCGGGGAGCCTTCCGGTACCGGCACCACGGCTCGGGCCATATCAATGTCCAACGGGTTTTCCGTCCCATCGCCAAAGGTGAGCAATTGGGCCACCGCTGCCTTGAGCCGACGAACGTTATCGGTTATGTTCTCGGCAAGATAATCGACAACATCTTCCGACATGGAACGCTCATCCAGGAAATGTCTGACCAGATCTCGGCGCTCCGTCCTATCACCCATTTGCAGGCTTACTATGACACCTCCCCCGAGCCGGGAGAGCAGCCGAGACTCCATCTCGGCCAGACGAGTTGGAGGCACATCCGAGCTTATGACCACCCAGCGGTGCGTCTTTGTCATGTAGTTAAGAACGGAAAAGATATCTCGTTGAAGGTTCTCCCGTCCCTCGCAGAGTTGAATGTCGTCTACCATCAGAACATCTACTGATGCCAGCCACTCTCTCAGTTCGGCCCTGGTTTTCAGGCGTTCGGCCCGTTCGAGTTCCGTTTCCAGGTCCGCGGTGTTGACCAACAGAACTTCCTTGTCGTCCGCGGAGTTGGCAATTGCCGAGAGCAGGTGAGTCTTGCCGAGCCCGACCGCGCCGTAGAGGTAGAGAGGATTGTAAGGGAGCTGGGAAGGGGACTTGAGAGCCACCGTCCGGGCAAGCTCCACTGCAAAAGAGTTGCCCTTGCAGATCACGTAGTTGTCAAAGGTCAAGTTCGGATCGGGTGGGTCATTCATTAGCGCTGACCCGGTTTCATACTTTCCGAGACCTCTGCTCCTTCGGTACAGCTCTATGCGCTGCGCTGCGCGTTCGTCCACAATTCCCTTGCGGATGCTGACTTGCAGGAAGTCGGGCAGGGGACTCAGGCCGGATTTTCTTGGTTTGTCGCCCATTGCTCTCACCAGATTATTCGAGACCTGCGGCCAACCTGCCTACACTCATGGTAACCGCGCCGAGTGAGGCGTCCTTGGTCGCCACCACAATGAGGCTGCGCCCACCGCGAAGCCTTACCAACACCACAGTACCCTGGTTGTCGTCGATCAAAATGCGGTTGAGACCGCCTCTTGGATGGGACTGCATCAGGGCGTGCAGGTTGGAACGAAGATCCTCGATCCCTTCCGGGAATCCATCGGGAACGTCGACCGAAGCTCTGATGTTCCCATCAGAATCGAGGACGCCGGCGTGCAATGCGAAGTCGTTGGAGCCGAGGAACTCCGACAGCGCCGCTGCAAGCGTTTCGTCGTCTTTGCCTTGCTCTGAATCCGTTCGGCCTCGCCTTTTTTCTTCTTCCAATTTGAGCTCGTCATGAATTTTCAGCGCCTGCATAACCGCGCGGTGAAGATCCAGATTGATGCTCCTCGCCTCCGGTTCCACATCCGGGAGGAACTCGAACTCACCCTCGCTCCAGTCCACGATGCGGACCAGGGCATCCATGCCGGAGACATCACCGAGGGAGGCATGAACCAGGGCGCCGTCCTCATAGAAGAGTTTGGCTTCCCCCTTGTTTCCGCTGATGACCAGATGCCCGGTTTTGCGCCCACCGTGGGGAATCTGAACAAGATCGATGATTCCCAGGTCTGCCAATGTTCCCTTCAGCGCCATCTTTTTCTTCTCCCTACCTGATACGGTTCTTTACCTGAAAATGGATGCGGTGAGAATCCCGCGAGTTTTGCCTCAAACCGACTATTTCGGCGTAGCATGCTACGCCCCTACAATTGCCACAGCAACCTGTGCAAGGTCTATTTCGTGACGGGCCCTTAGTGCGTTCTTCATCGGCATCCTGCCGGCCTCCCGACAAAGCTCTTTCTCAGAGCTGGAACTTCTGGATCACCTGTCGGCTCGCCATGCGTATGGTCTCCATAACACCCCGGCCCTCCGTTGCCACCGCCTCAAAGGTCGGGATACCGTTTAGGCCCAGTTGACCCTCCAGTGTGCCTATAGGCAGAAGATCCGGCAGGTCCCTTTTGTTGTATTGCAGTACCAACGGAAAGCCCTTGTACTCGACCCCAAAGTCCGACAGGCTGTTCCGGAGCATGCCGAAGCTCTCAAGGTTGTCCTGAAGCCTGTCCTTCTCTGAGTCTGCCACAAACACGATTCCATCCGCCCCTTCCAGGATCAGGCGGCGGCTTGCCTCGTAGAAGACTTGCCCAGGCACGGTGTACATATTGAAGCGGACTGTGTAGCCCTCTATCCGGCCGAGTTCCAGCGGGAAAAAGTCAAAAAAGAGGGTTCTCTCCTCCTCCGTATCCAGGACGACTATGTCTCCCTTGCGGTCGTTGTCCAGGACATTATGGATATACATTAGATTGGTGGTCTTGCCGCTCATTCCCGGACCATAGTAGACAATCTTGAAGGCTATTTCCTTGTCCTGATAATTGATATGCGGCATAATCCGCTCCTTTACTTGGTCTCAAAGATTCGGTCGATCAGATTGAGGGCATACTCCTTGAATTCCGGTGTAGCTATTTCTCCGGCATTTTTCGGTGTCTCATGGCGGGCAAGCGCCCTGTTAAGGGCCTCGCCGGTTCTGCGAGCCTCAAGCCGCACCATTCCGATACGCTGGTAATCCTCGAAGACGATCACCATCATCTTCGAATCGTGTACCAGGCTGATGTGGATGTGACGGTTCTCTCCCTGCTGGAGCAGTATTGAGAAGTGTTTCTCCCCAACCATTCTGGCCACCTCACGGGTTGCCGAGAACATCGCGGCCACCAGAGCGGCCATTGCCGTGGTATTCAAATACGAGGTGTCGCCCGCTTCCGTGATTGAAATCCCTTCCTTTGTGATGAGCATGGCTGTCAAAGCCCCGGATTTCTCGATCAGTGCTGAAAGAAGCTGTTTCACGTCACCGTTGCCGTCTTTGTTTTCCGAATTCATCCTTTGACTCCTTACTGATTGCCGGTCATATGC